>Ga0070700_100000042_pt1 | contig 99515 bp, 87 predicted proteins | sample KBSK5101metaG_FD_65456 | JGI IMG/M metagenome (GOLD analysis project Ga0070700, IMG submission 65456) | Corn, switchgrass and miscanthus rhizosphere microbial communities from Kellogg Biological Station, Michigan, USA - KBS K5-10-1 metaG | ecosystem: Host-associated > Plants > Roots >...
TGATCCGAAGATTTTCGCCACATCTGGTTCCAGTACAACAGCCACAGTGCCTTTGGACATCTTCGCTGCAAATCGATTCGGTTTCGACTTGCTGTAGTCGAACCGGTATTCTGAACGCAATGTTTCTTCGTCCACTGGCTTTTTCTTACGAACCGACGTTTTCTTCATAATCTTTGCGCTCCCTGCGAGTCGCTTTGCGTGCACTAAAGATTCGTACTCGATCGTCAATACTTGTAAAGTTCACCAAAATTAGTTGATGTCCCGCGGAGTGGCCGATGATGATTTCACGCAACTCGTCGACTGAGTGTTCCTCATCCGGAAAGATTCGCGCCAACGGATCAGCAAATACCGTCATCGCCTCTTCGAATGAAATCTCATGCTTGGCGAGATTCGCTTCAGCCTTATTCGGATCCCATTCGAATCGAAGAGACATCTTTGCTTATGTTAACACGGAGTGCGGTGCGTATTCGTGATTGATTGGTGTCTACACCGCTTTAACTCGCGGCCGACGCGCACGGATTACCCGAGTAAACTGAAATGTCTGATGGTCTGTCACTGCTCAGTGAAAATGTCCAGTGGGTGCTCAATGAGAATGTCCGCTGGTTCCAGATCCGCGCGCCCTTGACGCTGCGGCTATGAATGCCCGCGCCGACCGGAGGAGGAAAACAAAAGCTCCTCCGTTCGTCTTGCCATTCTAGCCGCGGCGTCAAGGGTCCGCTGCGCCGCGCTCCGTGAGCTGGAGGGGCAAAGCAAAAGCCTCCCGAAAGAGGAAGCATGCAAAGTTTGTGGGAGTCAATAATTGCCAAAGAGATAAGCGTTGTGACGGCGCCGGGCTTTGGGATCAGGTGGTTGAGGAAGGGAACGCGAAATCGGAGTGCTCGGTTTCTCGAGCGACGTCGTTGCCGCCTGGTCCAAGCGCCGATAAGCAAGCTTCGTATCCTGATGATAGCGGTCAGCTCGCTCTCGGGCGTAACATGCACCATCACTTTGCAAGCGACCAGGCAGGGCTGCTCTTTCTCACGCAGGATCTGAAGGGTGAGACCACGATAAGAGATGGTGTGGTCAGCTTTGACCTTCCGTTCGGTGGCGGTGGAGAAGAGGCAGTATAGATCCAACTGCGGCGGCAGCGGGCGCCAGGCACTTTGCGGATTGCACGGCGCTTTGGCGAAGCGTTGGTTGTAAGCCGGGATAAAAGTTTCGAGAAAGAGGTTAGCCTACTCCAGCGAAGGCAATGCCGGCGAGGCGCATCTCTTTGCGGAGTCGATCCTGAAAGGTTAGCCAGAGCCCCATGCTGTTAGCATGCGGACATTTTCACTGAGCAGTTAAGCGGACATTTTAATTGAGCAGTAACACTGAATGTCTGATGGTCTTGAATAATTCTTTTTTAACTGATAGGAGTGGATTCGAACCACTGACCTCACGGTCCCGAAAACCTGCAACCTAACAGTGCGCCTGTTACGTTGTGACCACTTTTACTAACATTTATCGCGGATCGCAGCCCGTTACGATTGCCTCAGTTTACACGTGTGCGCGCCTGTTTCCATCTAAGACCGACACAGTTTTCCCCACACAATAAAGCTCATACAATATCGCATCGGGAATTTGTTCAGGGACATATCAGTGGCACTTCACGGATGCACCTGAACGCTCAAAAATGTGAAACCCATTCATGTCGAATCCCAATAACGTTAACTTTCGCGTGCAATTCTCGCGTGAAACGTCTCAAATAGTTAGGCGTTGATGAATATGTAGGGAAACCGAAAGGGGATCTGAAATGGTTAACCATGAAGTAATGACTGAGGATGATATTCATGATTTTGGGATAAACATCGTAGCGGAGCATTCTCAAAAAGATGGATTTGAAATCGTCTCCATTAATAAAGACAGACAGTACAACCCCCAAATTGTAGCTAGGAAAAATGATCAGCTTGCATTCATCGTTGTTCGCACTGCCTGCTATCCGAATAAGGGGAGTATTGATGATGCAGCACTAATGGACCACCTGATTTCCCACGCGGACAAGCATAATGCAATTTGTTATTTTGCGAGCGTTGGAATCGCCAATTCAGAAGTGCAGACAGAGGAGGAGAGGAGCATCCCTATCAAAGGCGCAGGCTACTATGTGTCGTATGAAGGACTCCTGATTTTAACTTGATCAGATAGGGTAAAAACATGGGAGGAGTTCGTATTATCTATTTATGAACGAAAAGATTTTTCAGCTACATGCGTTATCATCGCACCAGACTTTGAGAGTATTAGCGACGAGTTGATTGAGCACTTTTCTACTCACCCGAATGACTTACATAAGCTCGATCCCAGAAAGTTGGAGATGCTTTTAGACGCAGTGTTCAGAAATCAGGGTTATCGAACGGAGTTAGGTCCGGGGTGGTCCGATGGTGGTGTTGACCTACGTCTATACCGAAAAGACTCCATCGGCGAGATTTGTACTCTAGTACAGGTTAAACGATATAGCCCGACGAATCCGATCCGGTTGGAAGCCGTTGCCGCCTTAGCAGCAATTGTCGATCATGAGAAGGCCAATCGAGGTTTATTTGTTACCACATCGAGATTTCTTCCTGGCGTACAGAAATTTGCTGAAAAGCAGATCCGTCGCATCAGTCTAGCAAACTCCGCAGACATTGCTAGATGGTGTGAAGAAGTAGCTCGCAGGAATCGCAAGCAGTGAGTCCACCGTGATGCGAAGTCGCACTATTCCGGGAGGTTAATCTGTAACAAACACATAGAACCGGTCATCAGTTATTCAGGCCTATAAATCAGCTATTCCTTTACAAAACTCCGCAATCCCGCCATTTCTAAACTCAGGGAACACCACATCATTGCAATCTTAAAAGCGGTCTAAGAGGACGAACTGTAAGGAGGTGTGTGAGAACACGAGATCGGTGAAGCGACTGATTATCAGTGGAACTCGAAGTACGGTGGTATGAAGGCGCTGGACATTCACGGCTCCGCCATTGATCGTTACCGATCCTTGCAAAACTCAGGGCCGAAGTGTATGAATGCCTCCCAATCAGGAGTGGTAGATGGCAATTCCAAATTGGCTGGACCGGTTGCGTCGACAGGAGATAATCAATGTTGTCCAAAACCATCCGAACACTCACAAGGGTCTTATCTTAAACCTTTCCCGACAGGAGATCGTCGAGAAGGTGATTTGCGGCGGACAAGCCGACTTCGATGCTCCCTATCTCCATTTGAACGGAGCTGAACGAGCACTTCTCTACGCTTACTTCAATCAGCTCGGTCATTTGGAGGAGCTCATCGAGGCATTCACCCAACTTTTCAAGAATGGATCCCCTGCAGATCCGTTTGTTGTCGTGGACGTAGGCTGCGGGCCTTTTACTGGTGGCCTCGCCCTCTCATCAGTTATTAATAAACCGTTCAGTTACATCGGAATCGATCGGTCCGTTTCGATGCGAAATTTGGGAGAGCGGCTGGCTAGTACCGCGCAGGGTTTTGGACGTCTCAGATGTTCCGACCGCCAGTGGGTCGCAGACTTCGCTGACATTAAGTGGCAACCCCCTCCCGACTGGAGGCCCATTTTTGTGATTGCTTCGTACCTGCTTGCGAGTCCTACCTTGGACGTTGCGGTTTTCGTTCGAAATATCGACGTAGTTTGTAAACTCTTCGGCCGGGGGCCAGTTACAGTTTTGTACACGAATTCGGCACTCCCGAGGCCAAATCGCAGCTTTCCGCTATTCCGGAATTTGCTCCGAGACCTCGGTTTCAGAATCATCGCCGATGACCTAGGCGAGATTGCTATTGAGAGATTTCAGGAACTTCGAAGCCGTCCACTAAAGTATGCGTTGTTTCACCGAGATGCTCAGACGACCTTGGAACTGTAGGAAATTGTTGGATGAAGTTACCAGCATACGAAGAACTCATACCTGAACAATTGACTGTCATGGATTACCCTCTGGACCTACCCCTCTTTGTCGCAGGTCCACCGGGTTCAGGCAAAACAGTACTCGCCGTTCGGCGTGCGGATGCTGCTTCAGAAGCTAAAAAAGAAGTAGCGTTGATAACCTTCAACAGAATGTTAAGGAGGCTTGCCGCGCTGTTAAGCGCTGATGGTCCGGTCCATGAGACAATGCAGAAGTTTGTTTGGCATGACTATTTCCGTCGCACGGGACAAGAACCGGAGTCTCCGGTGTATGATCCCTACCGTTACGTTTGGATCAAGATGCTTGAGAACCTCAAAGCCCGGAATTCCAAACCGCGATTGGACCATGTCGTTGTCGACGAGGGACAAGATCTTCCAGCAGGCTTTTTCGAATACTTGAACCAACATGCTGCGGTTGTTCTGAGCGTGTTCGCTGATGAAGAGCAGGCGTTGGGATGGCGCAAAACGTCTTTGAGTGAAATCCAATTCGCCGGCGCCTTACCTCAACCAGTATTGCTTAAGGAAAACCACCGGAATCGTCCGGAGATCGCCGCACTGGCTCATCATTTCCACCGCGGATTGCTTCCAGCCACAATGACGCGACGGGCACCTATTGGTCAATTGCCACGATTGATTAGAATCAGCGAGGAATCCACGGTAGAGTTCATCGGCACTTGGTTTGAAAATCGCGGCGGAACAGTCGGGATCGTCGTCGATCGCAATGACTTTGGGGAACGTATTCACAGCGAATTATTGCGCCGATTACCGAACAGGCGGATCGATATATACACGTTCCACCGTAATAACGAGGATACCATCGCCCTGCTCGATGAGGGCGTCACAATTTTGAACAAGGAGTCTGTTAAGGGACAGGAGTTCGATACACTCTTCATATTGCAGTTGGAGCGGTTCATTCCTTGCGCCACCGACGCGATGAGGCGAGCAATGTACATGATGTGTGCCCGTGCACGTGACTATTTGTTTTTGATGCATAGTGCGTCTCTTTCCAGGGACGGTGAGGCTGCATTGCCGGGACCCAATATCTTAGAGCGCGAATGAGTACCGGACAGCTAACAATGAAGTTTGTTTCAGGTCGAGAAGAAACCGATCGTCCACTCAATCCAACCACGGCGCATTGGTTCGGACTTTCGGTTGACCACCGGACTCTGCTAGAAGCCCTTCAGGACAACTGGCTGCGACCGCGTGAAGATCGGCCGGGTTACTTGCTTGGGGTGGGTGCATATGCAGACGAAGGCTTGGGATCACTGAGCGAGCACCCTATCCAAGTGCGTCTTAAGTTTGATCCTGCACGCCTACCGGAAATCCGAGTATTGCGACTCGTTGACAGTGAGTGGCTAGTATCGTCCTTGGACCCTAAAGACAAGAGTGGCAAGGTCATGTTTTGGCCGGGTGCGCTCCCGACTTTTGCTATATCAGAAGTGCTCGTGTCGAACTCGGAGCACAGTGCACGATTGAATGGTCTGACCCGTCAGGTATCTAACTTGACTCTTCCTGCTGTACCTCGTGTTGTGAGAGCTGATCAGGATTTAATTATTCGCGAGAGTTTACCGTCCAACCCCGATCTTTCGGGAATCGTAGTATCCAAAGAGATGGACAGAGTCAGGGGCTCAGTGGCAATGGCAGTATGGGCCATTCCCCGCGTCGATCCTTGGCTGGATCTTCTTTGCGAGAGTCTAGGCCCCGAGCCGTCATCTGGCGTGGCATTAAGTGCCGGATACCTAGGTACGCCATGGAGCACCTGTCTACCATGGTTAGAAGAGTCCCCGCCTCTGGCAACTGCAAACTCACATACGCGATGGTGGATTGGCGCAATATCTGCTTTCCGCACCACCTCAAGTGAGGGGCTAGGAAATTCAGCGGAACTGATGCACCAAATCTCAGAGCAACTCGGCCCGGATTTCTCGGACCAGTTTCGAAGTTGGTCTGATCAGACGACAGGAATACTACGCGGTCAAGAGCGCTTGCAGCTTCGTGACTGGAAGGAAAATCCGATTGGCAAGGCGATCCAGTTAGTTTTGGCCAGGCCAGATCCCACGGTGTTCAGAAAATGGAAAGACGACCTACCATCGCTTCCGCCTCCGGTCTGGTGGTTCGCGGCGATACTGTGCGGCCTTTTGCATGGTTATCGACGTTTGCCGACTTTTCTCAGAGGAGACGCAGAGCAGCAACGTATTCTAGCGATTCATGCTTTGCGTGTCTTCGGTGTCCTTCCCGACGCAAAGAATTGGAGAGCACTCGCATATGAGAAGCCGAAATGGCAACGAGAAGGTAATGAAATCGTGCTTTCTTGGTCTGGGACGGTATTTGCACGAAAGCCCCTACATGCAAGGGGAAAATGGTTCACAGCGGATTGGACCATTCCCTCGACTAAGAATCTAGCCGAAACACTCAGCAAAACAAACAACTGGCCGTCAACAAGAACGCGGATCACGCTTTCTCCTGGAGAGAGCGTTGCGTTTACAGGAAACATTAAAGTAGTTAACGAGCCACAAAAGGTTCTCATTGCAAAGAGCCATACAGAGATTCTTCTTCCATCTAATGCGAAGTCCGAGTTGGATCGTGAGGAGTTCCTCCGATGCGTCGCAACTGAAGGAGCAGATGTCTCTCCTCCGCCGGAGATACTTCGAACCGAAATACATCAGGAGACGGAGAAGGCAGCTGTCGAAGGAGTTCCAGGATTGCTCTATGTTCCTGATTTCCTGAGTGAGACTGAGGAGCGGCAACTGGTCGCCGCCATTGACAATGGTCCCTGGAGACACGACCTTAAGCGGCGAGTGCAACATTACGGATGGCGCTACGACTACAAGGCCCGCGAGATTGATATGTCGATGCGTCTGGGGCCCTTGCCTGAGTGGGCCATGCTCCTCGCAAAAAGACTCCAATCAGAAGGACACTTACCTCACCTCGCGGATCAGGTGATCGTCAATGAATACGTGGGCAAGCAAGGAATTGGTAGACATACGGATTGCATTCCCTGTTTCGATGACGGAGTTGCGATGCTGAGCTTGTTGGAGTCTTGGGAAATGATCTTCCGAGACGATCGAAAGGGCTCAACTATCAAAGTGCATAAGATGCTCGAACAACGGAGCGTCACGATCATGGCTGGAGAGGTCCGCTATCACTGGACTCATGAGATTCCATCCAGACTTAAGGAGTCTAGCGGGTTACAGCGTAGTCGGCGTATCTCAGTAACGTTTCGCAAAGTTAATGATCGAGCAGTTCTGCCATCACGGAAAAATCCGCGTAAGCGTGTGACTAGCCGAAAATGAGATAGAAGGCCTCAATAGCGTAACGCCATTGGGGTCCGGCCTGCCAATTTGGTGTTCTCTCTAAGTCGAAAGATTTATGCCACGCTACACTCACGCAACGGATCGTGCCAAGGGGTCGGCGGTCGAAGCGGTAATATTACGCGTCTGCCACAATCCTGCCAAAACAAGAACGGCCACCGTCTGCGATTACTGTCTAACGAGTACCATTCGTCAAAATTGCGCTGCATGCTCAAAAGCAATCCGGGTCAGTTTTTAGCTCGGTCGGAGCAACAGTTAGCAATTAACTGGGCTACGAAATTGTTCCTCACCCGGGTACTAGGGAGCTAATATAAACGATCAATTTTTGATTCCATCGCGCGAGCATGAAAGCGAACGCAGGTGCTACGCACCTGATTGAGAGAGACACGACACCCCCGCTCGCGTGGCTGTGGCGTATACGCGGCGCGTATACATCGGCTTGGTCCAACTATTGCAGCGATTTACACGTATACGCGGTCAAATGGCGCATGCGCCTGCAAACACAATGTGCACAGGGAAGAAATGAGGCAATGAGTGAAGCAAAGCGGATCAAACGTGAGTTTCAGGCCCACGACTGAGGAGTACACGCCGATCGAAAAACCGCGGTTGCCTCAGTGCCGCAACACCCTTTTGACTGCGTCTCGAGAAGTAACACTTTGAAACGATCCAGAAATGAGATTAGGTTCGCGCATTTTATGACAAAAATATTTGCGAGTCGCTGGAAGTCCGACCCCGATCTCCCGTCTTTTAATAATGAAATCGGAGCCAGGATGTTCTAAGAACAGATATAGCAATGGATGTAGAGCACGACAGCCGAGCGCGAAGGGTGGCCCAAGTGCCGAGCGTCTGCCCGAAGCAACCCACCCAACGCATGTGGCGATGGGAATAGAAACATTCAGACCGTGATCGACGGGAAGGAAGCTTGTCCGTTGATTGTTCGCGCTTCGCGCGTCAAGAAAGTTGTTCCCAACAGCGCCCAGAACCAGCAGGTACACAGTTACATGCGAATCAGGACTGGACGTCGGCGGAAGCCGATCGCAAGCGTGGAAAGAAACGTGGACTTACGGCAGTACGTGGTAAAGTAACGTCTGCTCCTGGCGGCTGCAACCAGAAAGGAGCAACCGGATGACAATCCGAAAACGCGGAACACGTTATTACTACGATTTCATGATCCGCAGACAGAGGTATAGAGGCGCAATACCAGAGGCGCGCACGAAGGCAGCAGCGGAGCAAGCTGAGACAAAGATCAAGAATAAAGTTTATGAGCGCAAATACGGCAAAATCTCGGCAAGCAGACCGTTCGCTGAATTCGTGCGTGGAACATACTTACCGTGGGCCAGGGCGAATAAGCGTTCGCGAAAGGACGATGAATTTCACGCGAAAGTTTTCTGTCGTCACTTCGGAAACAGGAGTCTGAGTGAAATTGATCACCAGATGATCGAGGAGTTCAAAGTCAAACGAATGGAGTCAGTCACTCGCTTTGGTAGGACGCGAAAACCGGGCTCAGTGAACCGGGAACTCGCGATTCTATCTGGCATTTTCAGGATGGCTGTTGACTACGAGGAGATACCCCAAAACCCGTGCCGGAAGGTGCAAAAGCTACCGGAAAACAATCAGCGAACCAGGCATTTGTCTTTCGCCGAGGAAGATCGACTGTTTGCAGAGCTGACTGGCGAGCGCGAGTATCTCAGATCTCTTGTCACGGTCGCGATCTACGCCGGTCCACGGCGCGGAGAGTTACTAAAGCTGCGGTGGCCGGATGTAGATTTCGATCTCAACACCATCAACTTTAAGCAGACAAAAACTAACAAGGATCGCGCCGTACCAATGGAACCAATCGTTCGGGCAGCGTTACTTTCGCTACGCGAAACATCCGGCGATGCGGAGTACGTTTTTGTCAATCCTGACACCGGAACGCGGTATACCGATGTCAAGAAATCATTTTCCGCAGCCTGCCGCAAGGCCAGCATCGCTGATTTCAGGTTTCACGATCTTCGTCATACGTTCGGTACTCGATTAGCCGATGCCGGCGTTGACGTGGTGAAGATCAAAGAGCTGATGGGGCACGCTTCAATTGTGACGACGATGCGGTACATCCACGCGACCGATCAAGGAAAGCGTGGGGCGATTGTGGTGTTGTCAGAGTACCGACAAAAGCATTGTCGCAAGTTTGTCACAAATGAAAAGCGGCAGAGCTCTCAGCCTGCCGCAAGTCGTTGATATTGTTGGTGCACCCAGCAGGGCTCGAACCTGCGACCTTCTGATCCGAAGTCAGACGCTCTATCCAACTGAGCTACGGGTGCACGCGACAGATGGTGCCACAAAAAGGCACAAAAGTCACAGAATGACTGAAATCATTTTTGTGCTTTTTGTGCCTCTTTGCGGCTCTATTTCCCCTGAAATTCTTTCCGAACAAACCGCACCATTTGTGCAATTTCCTGCGCGGACATTTTGTCCTTGAACGCGGGCATTGCTTCCTCGCCGTTGGTGATCATCTTCGTGATTTGATCGTCGGTGTGCTTGATGGCGTGCTCTGCTTTCAACGATGGAACTTTGATCTGTTTGTTGTCGACTTTCACGAGTCCGCCGGTGGCCTCCGGACCGTGGCAAGCCTCGCAATTCTTCTTGTAGTTGGCGCGCGCGGTGGCGAATTCATCAACTGAGGCCGTCGCTGCGGGCGCCGCGGGCGAGCCCGCCGGACGAGAGCTCGAGGTGTTGGTTGGCGTGGCTGTTTCAGTGCAGCCGGCGGCGAACATGGCGATAGCGACACACGTTAGAGCAAGCGAAATAAGTTTCATTAGCAGTTTCTCCGAGTTGAATTGTTCTTACAGGGGGCCACGAGTATAGCGGTCACTTCTTCAACTTCACAATCCACTCCGCAATCTCTCGCATTTGCGGTTCCGTTAGTTTGTCTGAAAACGATCGCATTGGTGGTTGCAGACCATATGCAGGCGGGTCTTTCAACAGACTGACGATGTCATCGACGTTGCGACGTGGTTTGGCCGCGACATCGAGCAACGGAGGAAAGTTCAACGTTCCCTGACGCGCGCCTTCGCCGTGTGGGCCATGACAGTTGATACAGAACTTCATGTACATGACCGGCGCACCACCCTCAGCGGTCTGTGACGCCGTCATGACTTCCAGTGGCGTCGCTTTGAACGGTTCACGTCGCGCTGTCTCTTCCTGTGCGGCTTGCAGTGCAAATTGTTTTGCAGTTTCCGGATCTCTGCGGTCACCGACGTACGAAACTGTCGTCATAATCAGGACCAGCGCTGCGCCAGTGCCAAGAATCGCTATGCCGATCACTCTCTGATTCCTGAGCCACGGCAGGAAAATCAGAAGCAGCAGCACGATGCCCGGTAAAACCACACCTGCGATTGAGCCGAGTCCGCCAGGAAGATACTTGAGAGATTCATAAAGCCAGAGGAACTGTGCGCCCGGACGAGGCAGATACTTCTCGGTCATCGTTGCGACGGATGGTCCAAGCGGCGCGGGATACTTCAAGCACCACACTGCCAGCGCGACAAACACGAGTCCACCGGTAATCGCGTGACGATAAGTAAAAACGCGCGCTCGATACATACGCCACACCACGACGGCAATGATCAGCGCCGGGAGTACAAGCACGTGAAGCGCAAAAAATCGCGAGAGCGTAAGCGTCGAGATCTCGCCGCCTGCCAGTAACCACAACCGCGCCATTCGTCCTGCCAGCGGCAGACCGCCCAGCAGACCTTCAGCGACGCGCGTGCTGAAGAAAGCACGTGCATCCCACGGCAGTGAATAACCCGTGCCGCCCGCGGCCATGATCAAACCCAGCAGCAGGATCGACGCGATCCATTTAACTCTGTGTGATTCGTAAGCCCTGGTCGCAAAGAGTTGGACGAGGTGCAGAAAGCTAAAAACTGCGAGCCACTGAGATCCGTAATGATGCACCGAACGCAGCCACGATCCCGATGACACAACTTTCTCGATGTACGAAACAGTCGTGTAAGCGTGATCGACTGACGGCACGTAATAGAACGCCAGCAACACGCCGGTGCAGAACTGCGTTAGCAGCAGAATGGCGACAATACCGCCCGTCGTTTGCAACCACGGCGTGCGCGTCATGCTTGACCCTTTGAGTTGTATTGCACTTGCACTTTGCCGTCCTGAACACGCATCGGAAGCGGATCTAGACCGCGTCTCGCTGGACCACTGATGCGCGCACCGTCCGCCGCAAAGTAACTCTCGTGACAGGGACACGAAAAGCGATTCCCGCCACCGTCCCACGACACTTCGCAACCCTCATGAGGGCAGATCGCCGACAGCACCTGGTTGTTCTTCGCGGGTAGGACGAAGACGTTGTGCTCTTCGGTCGTGATGGCCCAACCCGCAATGTTTTCAGCAACGATTTTGCGAGCGAGTGGCTGTGGTCCCTTGAGTTCGGAGACCGCGCCCACGTCGAGCCAGGCATCGCTGACCGCACCGATTCGCGGCCGCAGGAAACGAAACGCCGCGCCTCCGATGGAAGCAAATACGCCCGCCAAAACGCCGAGCGGCAGTAGTTTCAAAAAGGACCGGCGCGATCTCGCCTCGTTCATCGATGTCACCTCGTTCATAGTTACAGTTTGACGCCGCAGCGCTTGACATTCTTCCGTTTGTTCAGCCACAGATTACACAGATTCTACAGATCGATCCTTGTCCGGGTTGCATTCGGCTTGCAGACTGGGCAGAATAACTTTGCCATCGCTGAGTCAAGCCGGTCAGTCATCTTTATCCGAAACAGAGGTAATTAAAATGAGTAGCGATAAGGAGTCTAACAGCGCCACACGCGGTTCTCTTCGACTCGCCCCTGCCGTTGAAGAAGTCGAAAGAGCGAAAGCAAAACTTCCTCGCCAGTTCGTTAACTTCACCTTTTATCACGCGCGCCCCGAGTGGCGTTTGCTGTCGGACGACGACAAGCAGCGCTGTCGCGACGAGTTTGTCAAAACAGTCGATGACTTTCGTTCCTCTCTGTTGATCCATTCTTACTCTACTGTCGGACTACGGACTAACGTTGATTTCATGATCTGGCGTATCGGTTACGAGCTCGAGCCGATCCAGGAGATGACCGCGCGTCTCAACAAGACTGAGATGGGCAAGTACATCGAACCGTCGCAATCGTTTCTCTCGATGACGAAGCGCTCGATGTACATCGACAAAGATAATCCGGAACACGTCGAGGATCGACTGCACATCGTCCCCGGCAAGTCGCAGTATCTCTTTGTTTATCCGTTTGTGAAAACACGTGAGTGGTATTCGCGGCCGGCCGAGCAGCGGCAGGAGATGATGGACGAGCACATTCGCATCGGTACGAAGTATCGTTCCGTGAAACTGCACACGACCTATTCCTTCGGACTCGACGATCAGGAGTTTGTCGTCGCGTTCGAGACTGACTATCCGGCCGACTTTCTCGATCTGGTCCAGGAACTGCGCGAGACCAAAGCCAGCTCCTACACATTGCGTGACACGCCGATGTTCACTTGTCGCCAGCGATCGTTGAGTGAGTGCCTGGAAGCCCTTGGGTAACCCACCGCTGAAAAGACATTTCACGCAAAGACGCAAAGAAAAGCACGCAAAGTCGCAAAGAAAAATCTTAGCGTCTTTGCGTCTTCCTTTGCGCCTTTGCGTGAAACTATTCTTAGGGATCGTTCTATTTTCAACTTCTGTTTACTCACAAACCCCTACGCCCGCGGAGTATCTCTGGTATGAAGCCGAGAATATGCGCGGGTTTACTACCGGCAAGCTCGGCGAACCGCTACTCAATCCATCATATCTGAATCTCTCGCGCGACAAGGCGCCCGGCTGGGGCATGAATGGACCAGGCGTGTCGGCCGAGTGGACACAGGGTGGCGAAAGTGAGTGGGACTCAGCCGCCGCTGCCGCTGACGAAACGCGCGCACAACTTTATCAGGATCTCGAGATTCCACGCGCGGGCCAGTACGTCGTCTGGATTCGCTATGCCGATTGGGCCCACAAGACTGAAAGCTTCTCGATCACGATTGCGCAGGATGGCGCGGAAGTGTTTCGACATGAGTTCGGAACTAAAGACATCATCGATCCCCACGATGAAGTCAGCATGTACTGGGGCTGGGCCTTCGCGTGGGACAGCGCGAGTGCAACGCTGAAAAAAGGTGCGGCGCGTTTGTCGATCCACATTGACAAGCCCGCCGAAGCCCGCCGGCACGTTGACTGTTTTCTGCTGACTAATGATCTGACCTTCAAAGCGGCTGGAAGACAAAAGCCCGACTTCGCGGCGATGCGTTACCTGCGCAACTGGTCCAACGCGCGCAAGCCGCTCACTTCGTTGCTGAGAAGCGAAGGCGTCACTACTGTTGCTGAAGCATGGATGCGACCAAAGATTGTAGGCCGTGATTTCGTGATGCCATGGAACATCGCGCAGGAGTTCTGGCCGCTTTATGACAAGCCTGCCGCGGAGCGGCCGCTATATCCGTTCAATGCCGAGCCGATTGAAGAGTTTGTCGCGAAGTATAAAGGCGCGCGCGACGTGCCATTGTTCCAGTCGAAGCTGGTCGTTCCCGTCGTCTACATCAACAACGTAGCCGAGTATCTGAAAGAAGGCAGTCCTTTCCTGCGCTTCATACGCGAGACAAAAACGCCGTTCGCGATCCTGATCAATTACGGTGGAGCGAAATTGGACCAGGCGGCCTGGCAATTGCTCAACGGCGAATTGAAAGATCAGTTTCTGGGTTGGGTCTCGGGCGAGAGTGTTGGTTACGTGTGGGACTCCGCACCCGCGGAGTTGAAGATCACCCCGTCGATGACGCGACGCGAGTTGCTCGAAGCGCACCGCCAGTTTTATACGAATGCACTCGCGCGCAAGTGGCGCGAGACGTTTCAAACTGAAACCGGACCGATGTGGGATCGATTGATTCCCGCGCAGTCGACTTCAAGCACTTCATTTGCACACGCGCTCAGCCAATGGGGCGTCAATCTTCTCGGAATGGAAACAGCAGCGGTGATGCCGATGACCGGAATGCGCATCGCTTTCACGCGCGGCGCGGCGCGCCAATTCGGCGGCGCGTTTCTCTATTATCACGCGCCAAACTTCGGTGACACGGCCACCACGTTCACGAAGCTGCAGAACTTCGCCGGCCCTGATTTCTTCTACCACTCGCGCTACGGTCCAACTATGGGACCATCACTCTCGTGGTATCGAAAGAGTTATTACCTCTACTACATGGCTGGTGCTTCCGCGATCTACCTCGAACAGGGACAGGATCAATTCTTCAAGCCGGGTCCGGGCGATCATCCTTTTCAACTCAACCCGCTCGGCCGGATCACGGACGAATTCATGCAGTTCGCCGAGAAACACCCCGAGCGCGGCACACCTTACACGCCGGTCGCTTTTCTGCTTGACCCGGCACACGGCTTCGAGATGACTGACTATCCGCATTGGCCATTCGAAGTGTCGCAGATCGATCGCAATGATCGCGCGTTAAGAGAACTGTTTGGCGTCGCTTACTATCCGGGACTCGTAGTTGAAGGTGAACCGGCGATGGCAGACAGGCAGCCGTTTGTAGCGGGCGTGTTTGGCGACATATTTGACGTGCTGACGGCAGCTAATGCGCAGGGCACGCGCTCGAAGATTCAGAGCCTGTTGCCTTCGTATCGCGCGGTGGTCGTGGGTGGGCGAATCGAATGGTCCGATGAGTGGATTCGACGACTCAATAATTACGTGCTCAACGGCGGCACAGTGGTATTAAACGCGGCGCAGATTAAGAAACTGCCGGAGCAGTTTTTGGGAGTGCGTTTGCTCAACGCCACTGGCGAGGCGCATAACGCCAGTTGTCTCTCGCCCGGTGAAGAGCCTCAGGATCTGAAGGGGCAGATATTCCGGTATGAAAAGATAGAACTCAAAGGCGCGACGACTCTCATTTCAACGCTGAGCGGTGAACCGTTAGTGACTGTGAATAAGATTGGGAAGGGAAGTGTTGTTTTCGCGGGCGTGCCCGATTTGCTTGGCGAAGACGAACGTATCACGCCGTTTGCAGCACACATGCTCGCGCATGTTTTCGAGGATGCTGTGCCCTTGAAGGTGACCGGTGATGTTGAGTATCTGGTCAATCACACTACCAATGGCTGGGTGGTTACGATGCTGAATAACAAGGGCGTGTTCAAAACGCAGCAGGGAATGGCACAGGTCGACCGAAGTGCTTACGTCAAGGTTACGATTGGTAATCAGATCAAGAGCGCCACTGAGTGGATCAGCGGCGCTCCGATCAAAGCCAACAACGGCATCGTGTCACTTCAAATTCCACCAGGGGGCGTGGCTGTCGTTGAAATCCGGTAACACGGATGACGCGGATGAAGACGGATTAGACCGTGACGGTCGTGCCGTCGAATCTGGTTAAGCTAAAGCCGTTGAAAACTTCGTTGTAGCAGGCATGTTGTTCTCTCAGAATGCCGATCGCCATCTGCTCGCCGAGTTTCAACGACTCCGTCGCGTCTGAGCGCCAGTGAACACCGGCTGTGTTTCTTCCGAGCGCCACGTTCGCCGCGATCTTATTCAACTCACCACCGACAGTTAGATCACCCGCATCAGCTCCCGGATAAGGAACCAGGCTCAAGCCGTCGTCTGTCGGTTGCAACGGATCAAGACCAATGTCCACCAAACGCGTGCTCTCCTTGAACCACGCTTTAAGAATCGTGACGCATGCACCGGCAACCGTCGCGTGACCGGCGCCGTATGCAGGATGCGTCGGTGAGCCTTCCGGAAATGCCATCGGCAGGAGCGCGTTGCCTGCCGGCATGAAACCCTTCAGTCGATTCGAATCCGAAAATGAGTTCAAGATCTCCGCATGGACCGGATAACCTGCGCCGGCGAAGAGTGTGCGATGAACTCGTTCCGCCATCGCCTCGGGACGCAGGCGCCGGTGCACGTACCACTTCTGAAACCACACTGCCTTCAACGCGCGTGTTGCGACTTCGCATAGCAGAGTCGCGATGTGTGGTCCACCAAAGGTGCCGAAACCCATCTGGCTGGAATTGTTGTTGTACGGATTGCCGTCGTCGAAAGCTGCGCCGGCTCCGGCAAGAATCAGAAACGCCTGGAAGTAAGCCTGGAACAATACGTCGATGTGAACCCACTGACCGATGTCACGACCGTTGCGCATGTAGCGCGGCACCGGATCGAAAGTATTGGACGGCTGTGAAATGCCACGCTGCACTGCGAGCCAGGTATCGAAGTTAGTCATGTAGTTGACGCCGGGCACAGTCGTCGTGATCTTCTGTTCGATCTTGTTCGCACCGAAGTTGCAGTCCTGATAGAAAAACTGAGACAGGTAAGGTCCAACGCGATCGCCGGGAGTCAAACCGCGAAACAACGTCGCAGTTGTAACGGCGCCGCTGCTCTTTGGGTCGGTAAAGTCAGCGCCGTACAACGTCAAATCAGCTGCGGCTGCGTTGGCGATCGGATTACCTGGATACTGCGAGTAAGGGACGTCTCGCAGTAGGGCCATCCAATAGTTCTCGGAAATCTCAGCGGCTTGTGCGCGGCTTGCGAATGCAGGCGCGGGCGGCTGGACGAGGGCATGAGCGTCGGGACCTTGCAGGTCGAAAGCCAGTCCTGACTGTGGATTCGTCAGGCGCGTGCTGCCGCCGAGAGGAATCGCGTCGAAGTCAGCCGGGCGACCGCTGTTCAGCGCTTGTAACATCGCGTTGTAAGCGCTCAGAACTACGGTGCCGTCGTCGTTGTGTGGCAGACCTTTGGAGTAGTTGCCAATCTTGTTTGGGTACAGAAGTTCGTCCTGGTTATTTGGGTGTTGCAGGTTCTGCGGAGTTGCTTGCAGACCCGCGTTGGCTGCGTCGCGCCGGAGTTTCGCGCACTCATTTGCGCGTTGATTCGATCCGGTGGCTGCATTGATTTGGGAGGGTAATACGGTTGCGGCGATGGTTGCGGCGCCCGCCGTACTTAAGAACGTACGTCGATTGGTTTGCATAGAAGAGGGCCCTTTCAAGGAGGTTTTCGGGGGGCGCGTATTCTATACAGGTTAGAGGCTGGAAGGAAGGATTAAACGCGGATGACGCGGATGAAAACGGATTGGATCCATGGCATCCGCGTCATCTGTGGCTAATTATGGTTTCTTGCCTTTGCCCTTAGCGCCACCTCCTTGTGAAGGTGGTCCTCCTCCCGGTTTCCCCGGGCGTTCTTGTTTTTGTTGTTTCGGCTGCGGTGCTGCAACGCGTTCGCCATGTGGTTGCTGTTGCGCTGGTCGCACCGGACGTTCTGCTCTTGCTGCAGCAGGAGCCGGACGTTCGACTCGTTGCTGACGTTGCGGTTGCTGGGCAACGCGAGGTCGAGGCTGTTCAACAGGCCTACGTTGTTCCACAACTCTAGGCTGTTCCACACGTCGTGGCTGCGGCTGTTCCACAGGGCGCGGCTGCTCGGCGTGTCGCGGCTGTTCCGCGGCTCGCTGTTCTCGCACCTGAAACTTCTGTCCCTTAGCGCGATCCGGCGCAGAATTCACACGCATTGATTTCGCCAAATCCGGACGGAACGGCGGTGCTGCCGGCGTTGCACTGGTAACCACTGTCGTATCACGCAGCTTGCGAGCGATTCCCGGCGGAACGTCGATCTTGCCGCGACCCCACGCTGAGTTCACCACCGCATTTCGCAGCGGCGTCAACAGCAACGGATCCAAAACAGGATTGACTGAAGCCAGCGCGTTTCGATCAGCCCTTCGCGCTCGTCTCCAATCGATGTTGCCGCGTGTGAAATCGTCAACGCTCACTACCGTCACTGCATTAGGCACGTTGAGATTCGCGGTGCGCAGATACAGATCATCGCGAGTTAAGTAATAAGGCTGCCAGCTCGTGTTGTAGTAGTGGGGTACGTAGGCATCGCCTGGCGCAAGTGGCACCCAGCCGATCTCGTTCTGACCAAATGGAATGAACGAGACGAGTGCCGGCGAGTAAACCGGAGCCACATTCGTTGCCTCAGGAACCCAGTACCAGCGATCACCGACAAACGCCCAACGCCCGTAGTGATAAGGAGCATAACCCCACGGCTCGGTCGAAACCCACGTTGGACCATACGGATAATCCGTGTACCAGTAACCCGTCTGATAAGGCGACCAACCCGCATCGACTCGCGGCGACCATGCATATCCATAGCCGTTGATGTTTTGCCAGTCGCCATAATAATCGAGATCATAGAGGCCGGGGATGTATGAATTGGCGTACTGGTAACTGACGTTGCGACGATACGGATCGAAGTAATATGGATCGCTTAAATAAGCGTTGTAGTCGCGATAGCGACCATCGTAGTAACGCGGATACTGATAGGCGTAGTAGTCGTCAACCTGGTAACCGGCATCGCGCCCATCGAGTTGTGAAAGCACCACATCGGCCGCAGTCGTACCGACGAGCGTGAGCAATTCACCTTTGCTGATTTGTCCACTACCGCCGAGACCGACGACCTGGGCCAGACCGCTCAGCACTGAGACCAGTACCTGACCGTTGTCGATGCCGACGTTGTACAGACCCGGTTGCTGAAAATCGACCGCGCCATAAGGCGTCGCCACTTCGAATAGATCACCCGAATCCAGGTAGCCAACGTCGAACATTGCCGAGCCGTCGCGCAGTGCTAACTGTGTGCGTTCGTCGTTGAGCGCGAGCACGTCCAGCGACGTGTTTGGATTGAGCCGGGCGAAATTACGACCGGTAAAAGCCAAACTCGTGCGTCCGTTGTCGCGCGTGTAGATGCGATCGCCGACTGAAAACGGTTGGTTCTCGGTGGCCGAGATCCACTGCTCGTTCTCCGCGTTGCCCGCGTTCGTGTTGTTGAGTGCTACCTCACCTTCCACACGTTGAATACGAGCGGCGTTCGGCAGTGCACTAGCCGACGCAGTTTGCTCGTGCTTCATCCACATTGCCACGCCGGCGCCTGCCAACACGGCACACACGACCGCGACAATAGTGAGGTGCGGCCATACCTTTAGATTGTTCATAACACCCCCCTCATTTGTTTATTCGTGAGGAATTGGGGCAAGCATCATGCCGAACGGCGCGAGAGCGTTTATCGGCGTTTAATGTGGGTTTTTTAACCCATATCGTGAGTTTGTGAATCAAATCGTCTCGTAAAGCTACATAGACGTTCTACATTTTGCTTCGATCAATATGGAACGATGCTTGCCATATTTCGAGCGTCGACTCTCTCTCCGCCGGCAAATAAGAAAGGGACCCTTTGATGAACACGAATTATTTGAAAAAACTGGGATTGTCTCTAACGATATCCGCCGCGTTGTTGGGCGCGAGCGACCTTGCCAACGCGCAGGGAAGACGCGGTCGCGGTGAAGAGCGGAGTCAGGAGAATCAGGCCGCGCGCGAACAGCGCCAGCAGCAACGTCAACAAGAACAAGATAACCGCCGGCAGGCCCAGCAGGATCGCCAGGCGGCACAGCAGCAAAGCCAGGGCGAACAAACGCAACGCCAAACTGAACAACAGCAACGTTGGGAGCAGCGACGCCAGGAACAGCAAGGCGACAGTCAGCAACGCCAGCAACGTTACGAGCAGCAGCGACAGGAGCAGATTCGTCAGTCGCAGGAACGCCAGCAACGTTGGGAACAACAGCGACAGCAGCAGCGCAACGACGGGCAGCGACAGGAGCAGATCCGTCAGTCGCAGGAGCGTCAGCAGCGCTACGAGCAGCAACGACAGGATCAAATTCGCCAGTCACAGGAACGTGACCAACGTTGGCAGCAACAGCGCCAGCAGCAGCAGAACCGCGATTGGGAGTTGCAGCGGCAACGTCAGCAGCAGCAACAGCAGGAGCTGCAACGTCGTCAGCAATCGGAACGCGATCGCGATCGAAACTGGGATGGGCGTCGTGACAACGATCGTCGCGACAACGACCGCCGCGATAACAACAACTGGGGCCAACGTAATTGGCGGCAGGAACAACAGCAGCGTGCCGAACGTTATCGCGAGGATTCGCAGCGCCGGCAAAGCTACCTGTACCAGCGACAGCGTGTGCTCGAGCAGCAGCGACGACTAAACCAGTTGCGCTACCAGCAACGTTACCTGGAGCAACTGCGTCGCGATCAGTTGCGCTTGCAGCAGTGGCGCTACAACGATTATGGACCATACAACTATCGCTATCGCCGCGGCAGCAGCTATTACGAAACGAACCGCTACGGCGCGGAGATGTTGCAACGTGCGGTCAGAGATGGTTATGAAGAAGGCTTCAACGCCGGACAAGCCGACCGCCAGGACGGCTATGGCTACAATGCCGAAGAGGCTTATGCCTACCAGGATGCGAGCTACGGCTACGATGCTTACTATGTCGATCTAAACGAGTATCAGTATTACTTCCGTGAAGGATTCAGGCGTGGTTATGAGGACGGTTACTATAGCCGCTCACGCTACGGTCGCTACTCCAACGGAACGGCTAGCATCCTCGGCACAATCCTCGAGGGTATTCTTGGATTGCAGTTGTTGAACTAAAGCTAAGCCCGCGGATTCACGCGAAAAAACACGGATAAGAAGCCGTGCTTTATTTGCGTGGATCCGCGGTTTTCGTGAACGACCACTGATAAGTCATCCCGAGCGATTCACCGAATGCATCCTTGCCGGTGCCGCTAATCTGTTTACCATCAGCCGAAACCTCGCCGACGTCTTCGCCAAGGTTCCACCCTTCGCCACTTAACACTTCAGTTTGCTTCATCGTCAACGTTCGTGAAGCAGAATCGTAAGTGCCTTTGAAGGCCACGCGAATCGTGCCCTGCTGCAACTGTCCATCCAACGAGTTGCCATTCTGATTATTGATCACGAGCTTCGTGGCGGAACCGAGTGGACCATAAGTACCGGCCCATGTGCCTCTGAGATCCAATTTTGAGGTGGGAACTACCACAGGCGGCGGCGTGCTGTTCTGATTTTGTACTTGCACAGCCGTGTCGCGACTCGCCTGCAACCGCGCAACTACATAACTGATTCCAATAACAACTCCGGCGAGAAGAACGAGCGCAATAAACACTCCGGATGCAGCCGCGATCCATTTCCAGGGTGAACGTCGCGACACAGATGAAGCGGAACGACGGATTACCAGCGCCTTCAGCGCTTCTTGCAGATCGCTCCCGAAGGCGATCGCATCCGGTGGGCGCTGATTGCGATCTTTCGCGAGCGCGCGCATGCACACTGATTCGAGCGCCGGAGAGATTTCGAAAGATCTCGGAAAGAGCGGTGGCTGCTCGTGCAGGTGTTTCGAGATTAGTCCGGCGAGGTTGTTGGCGCGGAACGGCGGATTGCCGGTCAGCATCTCGTAGAACATCGCGCCGAGACTGTACACGTCAGCACGAGCGTCCAACTCCTCACCACTGCATTGTTCTGGTGACATGTAGTACAACGTGCCGAGCACCGCGCCTGTTTGCGTCAATGCTGTCGCTCCGACGTCGCGCATTTTCGCGAGTCCGAAGTCTACGACCTTCGCGGTTTCTTCATCACCTTCATGACTCGGCGGCACTACGATCACGTTGTCGGGTTTGAGATCGCGATGCAACAGACCGCGACGATGAGCCACACCAACGCCGGCGCAGATGTCGTGCATCAGGTGCACCGCACGCGGCGGCGACATGCGCCCGTCGCGTCGCAGCAGTTTGCCGAGCGACACACCCTGGACCAACTCCATCACGATGTATGCTTCAGTTCCGTTGCTCGTGCCGTCGTTGAAATCGTGAATGCTGACGACGTTCGGGTGCCGGATCATCGCGGCGGTGCGGGCCTCACGACGAAAGCGCTCGAGTGCCTGTTTCTCACGCACGAGATCGCGATGCAGGAGTTTGACGGCCACCTCGTCGCCGATGTGCAGACGTTCGGCCCGAAAGACTGAACCCATACCGCCTTCGCCGAGACTTTCGATCAGTTTGTATTTGGAGTCGAGAACCAGGCCGAGGCGTGGATCCTGATGATCGTCCGTAGATCGCGACGTATTAGGGTTTGTTTGTTGCGGCAAATCGATCTGAGTTGGCAGACCGCAACGCGCGCAGAATTGCGCGTCGTCGGGCAATTCATGCTGGCAACTGTCGCACCTCATTGAAACTTCATCGCAAAGCCTTTGCGCCGGATGTTCTTCACGCAGCTCGTGTCGATGTCTTTGGTAGTCCCACTCTCAACGAATTTGTTGATGATGTTGTCGATACAATCCATGCCTTCGAGTCCCCCGAGACCATGCGCGCCGTGTGGCACGACGATGTGAAGACTATTCTTCAGTGACTTCGCGGTCGCTTCACCGTACAACGGAGGAGTCACTGGATCCCATTCCCCAGTCAGAATCAAAACCGGAACATCCGATCGCACGGGTTGCGAGTAGTCATGTTCGATCGTTGCGCGCGGCCAGAGTTCGCATGCCTCTCGCTGTTGTCGCAATCGATAATCACCGAGGAAGGTGTTCGCTGCTATTCGTTCGCCTTCACCTGGTTTGATCCACGGCAGGTCCTCGGCACACGTGACCGACAGATACATGCCATTGCTGCCTGTGGCCACGAGGTTCACGCGATATTCGAGCGCCGCGCGGGTCATGGGAGCAAAATTGCCTTGCGCCGCGAGATGGATCATGAGTGGAATACGGCTCGCCGCGACGGGACTGTAAAGCATGTAACGAATCGTCTCCGCGGCGAGATCGCGCGACAGTTTGACTTTCACACGCTCAGACGAGCGCGGCTTTTGAACTTCAACTTCGACTGGTCCCTTAATGAGTTGCGCCAGCACAGCCTGTGCTTCGGCTTTCACGTTAGGAAATGCGCTGTTGCACTGCTGGTCCACGACACACTCGGAGAGAACTCCTTGCAGGGCACGTTCTGTGTGCTGCGGGAAGTCCTTCGGCATTAACTGGTTTGCCGGCGAGACGCCTTGCAGTATCGCGGCGCGCACGTGCTGCGGATGGCGTTTCAGGTAGGTCAACGCTGCGCGCGTTCCGTAAGAGCCGCCGAAGAGGTTGATGCGATCGTAGCCGAGCGCGGCACGAGCGTCATCGATGTCGTCCATCGCGATCGTGGTGGTGTAGAGTTTCAGATCGGCTTTGGGTTCGAGTTGCGTGCGGCACTTGCGGATGTCTTCGAGTGGAAAGAAGTAGCCGAGATACGACTGTAGATCGTTGGCGTTATAGAAATCGCAGTTGAGCGGATTCGAGCCGCCGGTGCCGCGCTGGTCTACGAATACGAGATCACGATGCTCGCGAAGTTTAGCGAAGATTTGCGCGATGCCGGGCGCGTCTTCAGTGGCGGCCGAACCTGGACCACCGGCGAAATAGAAGAGTGGATCGGGTTCGCGTTGTGCGCTCGTGGCGGGAAGAACGACGATGTTCAGGTTGATCTTGCGGCCTTTTCGTGCGGCGCGGTCTTCGTAGACTTCGAGCACGCCGCACTTTGCTTTGCCCTGGACTCCCTGGACATCGCAGTCTTTCAAAGCAAGCGGCTCGCGTCTGACCGTGCTGGCCACCTGAAGAATTAAGATGAGCGCAACTATTGTGAAGCGAAGTATGGTCATTCTGATTCCTTATACGAAAGGGAGTTTCACGCAAAGACGCAAAGCAGAAGACGCAAAGCCGCAAAGAACAAACTGCGCCTTTGCGTCCTTCTTTGTGCCTTTGCGTGAAAAAATTCTAACGCGATGCCCAGCGCCAGATGGGAAGATCGAGCGCGCCGGCGCCCATGATCTTCGTCTCGCCAAATTCCTTTTCCAATCTTACTGAATTGCAGTCGTCCTGTTCTTCGAGTGCTTCGATCAACTTCGCCGCATGTGTGACGACCAACACCTGCGAACGTTCGGCGGCGCTTGCAATCAAACGTCCTAACGGCGGCAACAGATCCGGATGCAGGCTCGTCTCGGGTTCATTCAACACGAGCAACTCGGGCGGACGCGGTGTCAAAAGCGCTGCGCGATCCAAAGCAGGTAACGAAGCGTGCCGTCAGACAACTCCGCCGCCCGTAACGGACGCAGAAGTCCATGCTGGTGCATCGCGATCTCAAACCGGCCCTCCAAATTTAATACCTCAATCGACGATCTCGGAAAGGCGTCGTCAACCGCTTCCGCCAACGCTTCGGGATCGCCGATCTCCTGTATGGCCTGTAACGCCGCCGCCATGTCCGATCCATCGTTGCTGAGCACCGGCGTGTGCGTGCCGATCTGCGGCAGCCGCGCGGGCGCATCAACGTCCGTGCGAAAGTGATCGTAGAAACGCCACGAACGAATCTGTTCGCGCAGTCTGAGCATCTCCGGCGCATTTCGCGGATCAGCAAACTGCGTCAACATGCTGTCGAAACTTGAGAGTTCGTACGCGAGCACGTCCCAATCGCCTTCGCTGTTACGCGAACGCACTACAGCAGCGTGACGCTCGATCAGCAACGCGGCGGGCCGGAGCACTGGTCCAGCCCAAATAGTTTCAGTCTTAATCTCCGGATCGAGAGCAAACGCTGAGCGGCTTGGCGCTGGTAGTCCAAGATCGATCGCATACCCGAATTCATCCCCAGCAAAACCGAGACGCAGATTCGTGCGCTCCTTGCGCACCGTGCCTTCGACTTTGTGTTCGCCTCGCTTAACAGCGCGCCCGAAGTTCTCTGGACCAGCCCACAACGTTGACTGTAATCCACCTTCACGCGCAAGCGACGGAATGACGCCACCCTGGGCCGTGTCTGCCAGCAAACGCAGCGCGCGATAAACGCTCGATTTGCCGCTGCCGTTCGGACCGGTGATCAGATTGAGACGCTGAAGTGGAACAATCAGATTGCGGAGTGACCGGTAGTTCGCGACAGCGAGCGTTCTCAGCATGTGGATAGGCTAAACACTTTCACGCAAAGGCGCAAAAGATTGAGCCACAGAAAAGCACATAGGCACAAAAAACAGTATTTGTGCTTTATGTGGCCTGGGTGACGTGGATAAGGCGCGTGAGTTTGTAGACCGTGTACGGGTGACTGCAACTAAGCACGGCAATAAACCCAGCTGTCATAGCCACAAAAAGCACAAAAGGCACAAAAGATATTTCTGGGCCTTTTGTGCCTTTTTGCGGCCCTTTTTTAAGGGGCCTGTTGCGCGGGGTGAGAGACTAGAATTCGCGGATCCCGGAGACGTTTTGACCGGAGCCGATGCCGTTTTTCAACGCGGCAGAATCGTATTGAATAGTTGAATTACCACCGCCGTTCGTACTGAACGTAGGCGACGTGAAGTTTCCGGAAGTGCGACCAAATGCGGCGACTGCGATGCCGCCGTAGATGTCGCCGTTACCACCGCCGTTGCGGATCAACACGCCCGTGCCGAGCACGAGTATCGCACCTTTGAAGTTTGGATTTCCGTGCATCGTCAGCGTTCCCGTCACCACCAGAAATCCCGAACCACCTTCCAACGTGCAATTACCATCGACGAATGTGAACATCGGAGCGTTAACCGAATCGTTGATCGTCGTCGCTGAGCCGCTGCCCGGTTTGAAATAGCGTCCGTTGGACTGTGCCTGGGCTTGCAACGCGTTGAGATAAGCGCGCGCGCGATCCGCGGTTTGCAGGAACGAAGGAGTTTCGACTGTGCCCGGTGTCGTGTCGTCATCTCCGAGTAGACCAATCTCAGGATCGACAACCGTGTCGGGCTTCTTGATGCCCTTGTTTGCGTCGTCCTCGTCACAAGGCGAAACTGCAAATGACGGTCGCTGTGGCTCGACACCGGCGTGATCGATACCGGAATACGTTTTCGCGCCGCTGCTTCCCGAGTCGAGCGTCAAAGGCGTGCAGTCGTCGGCGCCGCGGAAGGTCACGCCGGCCGGCACTTCGAAATCGAGATTCGCTTTGGTGACCATCAGTTCCAGACGCTTTTGTGCTCCCTGTGGTCCAAACCCGTATGACTTGAGCAGCAAACGTTTTGGATCGGGAGACGTAACTTTAGCGGGAATCGCAGTCGTGCTCGGCGACGAAGTGTACGAAAGATTGAGCACCTGAGTGCCGCCGAGATTTAGTGCGTAGGTCGTGCCGTCTGCTTTAACTGATGCCTTGTCGAACGTAACTTTGACGGTCGTGCTCGCCGCGTCAACATCACCTTCGAATGTTCCTTCGAGATACGCAGTCGCTGCCCACGGCAGAGACTGTGTGATCGTGATCTCGAAACCGGTCTTCGGAATGACAACGTTGTCAGCCGTGCTTGTGACGGGTCGTGAGATGACGAAACTGCCGAGTGCTGAGTCGAGCGTCAGCGGAAAGGTGTTTTGATCGGGCGTTAAGTTGGTGCCTGGCTGATCCGAGTAACTGATCGTCACTTCATCCGAGCCGCCGGCGGTGCCGAAAGTCTTTTTATAAGTCGCGCCTGCATCGCCGTTGTCGATCGTTGCCGAAGTCTGAAACTCAACGATGTGACTGTTGGGATCCATGTTTTCAACTGTGACGCGGTAGCCGCCCGTCACTGTTCCGATCGTAACCGGCACCAGGCTGGTGTCGCTTGAAGGTTGGTTGTAGGGAAGCCAACCGGCGAGACGCGATGTTCCTGCGTTACCACCGTTCGAGATGCTCGGGATGATCGCGGTGCGGAAACTGATCCGGTCGGTGGTGACGATCAACGGTCTCGAGTTGCCGCGCAAGACGTTCAGCGCTGATTGCATTCCCGCTTCGGCTACGTAATAAGCCTGCATCTCCGCGGTTGATCCGATTGAAGTATTTGCCGACATCGTCGTCGTCATGATCAATGCGCCGCCCGCGCCGAGAATGAGCACTGAAGCCAGCAACATCGTCACGAGCGCCGCGCCTCGTTCACCGGCGCGCTTGCGAATTGTTTTCACTTTCACTTTTGTGTTCATTGTTGCTCCTCAGTAAACGATTGAATTGCGCAGAACGACGTCAGACGTCAGTTGTACTTGTGAAGGGGGTTGGTAACCGGTTGAACCAACTGTGCCGACTGCGGGCAGTGTTACGCCAACCGCGATCACTACAAACTTCGCTGAACCAGGTGACACTTCACTCTTGGCCACGCCGGATGCGTTCACGACGTTGGTGATGTCGCAATTACCATCGCTATCGACAGTCGTGTTGTAGGTAACTTTCTCGTCGTAATAACGGAATACCAGCGAGTCGACGCGGTTTGCGAGCACGGTGGTTTGGTCGGAACCGTTCTTTTCGTAACGAACGATGTAACGCTGGCCGTGAGTGGCATCGACGTACATCAAAAACTTGACGTCTTCATCAGTATCTACCACGTCCGAATCTTCCAAATAACCGTTGGCCGGGTCAGGCATGCCGTTGAGATTGGAGACGACGCGAATCGACGTGCTGTCACTGTCGCCCGCAACGACGCCGTTACTTGAAAGATATGGAAGTCCACTCGGCAACTTCATGCCCGCGTTGCTGATCTCGCGCGTCATGATATTCAGTGAGCGCTGAACGTCGGCGATTGCATCTGACTTGCGATCTTCTCGCGAGCGCATGTGAAAGGCACCGGCCAGCAGGGAACTCGAAAGGCCCATGATGGTGACCGTAATACCCATCGCGATGATTAGTTCGAACAGCGAGAAGCCAGACTGATGGTTTAAACGTCGAGTGTGCATCGAACTTTCCTCTGAAATTTGAGTTAGTTGGCTACTGTGTAGCTTCCGGTCGCGAGTGTGGAGCGTTGAGAGACGAGCACAACGGGTGTGCGCATCCAGTTTGCGCCGGCCGTTTGCGGCGTGACGGTGATGGTGATTCGCTTCAACTGTTTCGGGCTGCCGTCGGGGTTGGTGTCATCGGTGACGCTGCGCTGAACGGTGTAGTTCCGTTGACCGTTGCGAACCGTTGAGGTGGTTGTACCGGCGGTCAGCGTCGCATCTTCGTAGTTGACGCTTCTGATCTGTTCCAATTGTTGTTGGGCCACGGCCATCGCAAGGGCGCGCTCGCTGCCGCCGACGTTGTTCTGAAGGGAGAAGACAAACAACGAGGTGCAGGCGAGAGCGCCAACCATCATCACGAGCAGCGCGATGGTCGTTTCAACCAGCGAGAAGCCGCTCTGGCTATCGGGAGTTTCATTTTTGGGGCGCGGGAGCTTCATGACGTTAATGTTTTTCATTTAGAGAATTATCGTGACGGGTACAGTTTTCGAACCACAGCCCGTGCTGAAAGTTACTGAAAAGATACCGATCGACTTCTTCGATTTGAGCGTGAAGGTGGCTGAACCGCCGGCCGACACAGTCTGGTTGTTGGGAGTCACCTGGAGATCCGATGGCTTGCTCGAAGTCGCGGTGATCGTCTGGCTCGATGAAGAGCTGGTACTGATCTTGATCGCCGTCGATCCATCCTGGTGGATGATCACTAACGCCTGATCCGCCGTCAGTGTGCAGACTTCGGGCGTTGGCGTCGGAGTCGGTGTTGACCTTGGCGTCGGAGTTGGGGTTGCGGTCGGCGTCGGAGTCGGAGTCGACGAAGGCGTTGGCGTTGGTGTTGGGTTAGCAACCACGCCACCCGAATCCGGTGTTGGTGTTGGCGACGGATTATTGGTGATGTCGGGTGTAGCAGTCACTGCAGGCGTAGGCGTCGGCGTTGCGAGTAAATCAGGGGTCGGAGTTGGGGTGGCGCCGGACGCCAGATCACCGATTTTAAGACTCACTTCAGGCACCTTGTCGTCAAACACTGCACTATCGATCGTGACATCGCCTGAGCCAGTAACATCGACTGACGCTGTGCCAATCTCGTTCTGCAATATGATCGAGACCTGGGCGTTCGCCATGGTCAGCCCGCCGGCAGTGTTCCAGGTGCGGCCACGCCAATCGAAAGCGATCGTTTCTACAGTCTTGAACGTGACGCCGCCGGGGAGTGGGATGGTTCTCGTGTCGAGGACACCGTCACCATCGAGATCGAGATTAACGTTGTAGCTGGTTTGATTCTCGTTGATAGCCACGTTAGCTCGTTCGCCCGCATCGTTGGCGTGGCTGCGAATGGAATGGACTCGCGCGCGCTCGATATAGGAAGCATACTCACGCGCGGCGCCTGAAAGACGAATACTGGCCTTGGCGTTTTTGATACCCATCACACCGAAACCGGTAACGATCGAAAGAATCGTTACAACCACCAGAAGTTCGATGGTTGAGAAACCGCCACCAGTGCGCATCGTCTTTGAATTAGCTTTGTTCATTACCCTCATCATGGTCCAAAAAGTTTTTTGTGGTCCAAGTGGAAGGACCACGGTGGGCCTATGAGCAATCGTGGTGCCAGAAAAGTTCTATAGATAAATTTCCGCAATGCGATCTGTTGAGTTGACTGAAGATCAATCAGGTTGGGCTAAATTCGGTTACGCGAAAGTCAAATTGATTCCTCTGCGGTTCTCTGCGTATCTCTGCGACTTCTGCGTTAAAGGGCTTACTCAACGCAGAGATCGCAGAGGACCGCAGAGATACGCAGACGACCGCGGAGGAATCAATTTGCTTGAGGGCTTAGCACGATGACCGAAAGTTGATGTGTTGTAGGACCGGCGTAAAACCTGTAAATGGCTCTTTAGCAGTGGTTAGCTATCATGGCGCTATGCGGCATGCCTGTTGCTACGTCGTTAAATGGCCTGCCCCGCCCTGGAGAGACTCGCATGAAAAAGAATGAATTCTCAGAAATCGCTTCCAACCTGCTTATTGTTGGATCCGTGTCACTCGCCGCCACGCCTTTTCTACTCGGCGATCGTTTGATTCTGATCGTGGCGGGGTTGATGAAGGATGGCGCCGTGATGATCGGGCAGGTTTCAAGCTACCTGACGTGGCTTGTGTCGTAATCCACAGATTACACAGAAATAAATCTGCGTAATCTGTGGACAAGTATTTACTTCGTTACGACATTTCCCTCCGCGTCATACATTGTCACATCACCAAACGGCGTGACCTGGTCTTTCACCTTCTCCCAGTCGCCAACAATCACAATCGCAGCGCGATAGGTGTCGAAGTATTTCGCCGCCACTCGCTGAATGTCCGCGGTTGTCAGTCCTTCAATCTTCGGACGGAAGTCGTTGATGAAGTTCTTGTCGAGATCGTAAATGTAGACCGTGTTGATACGACCCGCGAGACCGAACTGGCTGGCCAACTCGACTGAGAAATTCCCGGTGCTGAATTCCTTCGCGGCATTCAACTCCTCGTCGGTAACCGGCAGCACGCGCATGCGATCCAGCTCGTAGAAGATCTCGAGCAATGTTGGACCAGTCACTTCGTTGCGCACGAACGCGCCCGCCAAAAACGATCCGCTCTTCGCGAGTGTGTTGGAAGAGCTGAACGGTGAATAGGTGTAACCCTTCGACTCACGGATGTTCTTCGTCAAGCGTGAATAGAACGAGCCGCCGTAGATCGTGCTGGCCGTGCGAATCGCGAAGTAATCCTTATCTTTACGTGGAATACTGACATTGCCGACGTAGATCGCCGACTGGATCGAACCCGGCCGGTTCACAAAATAGATCTGCCGCCTGTCTCTGGTTGGAACGGCGGGATTATCATCCGGCGGCACGGTGCCGCTCTTCCAACCGCCAAAAGCCTTCTCGATCTCTGCAAACGTCTTGTCGACGTCAATGTCACCGACGACGATCAGGTGCGCGGCGTTGGGAATGTAGAACTTCGTCACAAACGCGCGCAGATCGTTTCGCGTCAGGGCACTGATCGACTTCTCGTCAGGTACGACGAAACTGTACGGATGATTCCCGAAGACTGCTTTCTGGAAACGTTCGTTGACGAGAAAACTCGGGTTCGCGCGGCCCGCGCGAATCTGCTGGATCGTGTTTTCCTGGGCCAGCTTCACTTCGGCTTCCGGAAACGATGGATGTTGGGCCACGTCGCTCATCAGTTCAAAAAGTCGTGGCGAGAACTCCGAGAGCGATGAGGCGCTCATCGTGGTCGAGTCAGCGTCGCTACCGAGCCCGAGTATGCCTCCAATCGAGCGTAGCTCTTCCTTGATCTGTTTACTGGTGCGAGTGTCAGTGCCTTCGTTGGCAACACCCGCGGCAATCTGTGCGATGCCCGGATGAGCGTCGCGATCGCTGGCTGTCGTTGCCGATCGGAAAGTCAGTATCGCGGAGATCTTGGGAACGTTGGGCAGCGGCGCGAGGATCACAGTCAACCCATTGGCGAGTTTCTTTTCCGTGATCTTCGGGAGATTCAATGGCCTCGCCGGACCGGGCCCGGGTGGGGTTTTCTGTTGTGCGAATGCAGTAGTTGCTAACAGTAGTATCGCAAGTAGAGTTTTCATGCTGGTCCCTTTCATGGTCGTTACTGGCCCGTCTTTGGTTGCGCTTTGGCTTCGGGAACGCGGTCAATCACGGTGCGATTCGTCGCGACCAGATATTTTGCAGCGGCGGCTTTGACCTGCGCGGCCGTAACGTTCTCGAAGGGTGTTAACAACGAATTGATCTGTTGTGGCTCGTCGCGGAAGAGTGCGAGCGCCGAGAGCAGATGCGCCTTACCAAAGCTCGACTCGATCTGGCTGTAGAAGTTTGAACGATATTGAATCTTGGCATCCGCCAGTTCTTTGTCAGTCACACCTTTGGAAGTGATATCGGCAATCACCGCGTCCATCTCTTTAATTACTTCATCAGCGGTGTGGCCCGGTTTGTATGTGGTGCGCGTGGTCATGATCATTGGACCAGTGTAGTCAAACTCGTTGCCGAAGTAGTTGAGTCCGCCACTGAGATCGAGAGTCAACTCTTTCTCTTTGACGAGTCGCTGGTACCAACGCGAGCTCTCGCCGTTCTGAAGAATTTGGACCAGCAACGCCATCGCCGGAAAGTCAGGCGAGTTCTGCGGCGGCAGATGATAGCCGGTGGCGAGCGCCGGCAGGTTTGCGAGCTTGTCAGTTTGCGAAACTCGTTTCTCTTTCGTCTGTGGCGGCTCAGTAAGATCGGCGCGAACCGGAGCGGGTTGTGACGGAATGTTTGCGAAGTGTTTCTCAACCATCTTCTTTACTTCATTCGCATCGACGTCGCCCACGATGGTCAGCACCGCGTTGTTCGGCGCATAGTAAGTCTTGAAGAAACTACGCACGTCTTCGATCGTGGCCGCGTTGATTTCCGATAACTCGCCGTAGCCATTGTGTGAGTTGTGCCAGTTAGTGAACGCGTTCTCCCAGAGACTGATCCACTCGAAAAACTGGTAAGGCTGGTTCAAGACGTTGACGCGAACTTCTTCACTTACTACCGCCTGTTGGTTCTTCAGGTTCTCTTCGCTGATATCCAGTGAGCGCATGCGATCGGACTCGAGCCAGAGTCCGAGCTCCACGCGATTGCTGGGCAGCGTTTGGTAGTAGTTTGTGTAATCAAAATCCGTGTGGCCGTTTGTGTTGCCGCCGTTTGCTTCAACGTATTTTACGTGGTCAAACTTCTTCACGTTCGCGGAACCCTGGAACATCATGTGTTCGAAAAGGTGCGCGAAGCCGGTGCGGCCTTTGGGCTCTAACCGCATGCCGACGTTGTAATAGACAGCGACCATGACCACTGGTGCGATGTGATCTTCAGAGATCACGACCTTGAGGCCGTTCGGAAGTTTGTAGTAGACCACCGGAATGTTGAGTGGTTTAGCCGAGCTGGCGTTGGAGAAGTTTGGGACGTTGGCTATCAGCATCAGTGCTGTCAGGCACGTCACGAGTAAGCGTCGCATTTGGAGTCCTCACTTTGGAAATAAGTAGAGATCAGGGCCTGGTCGCGTGACCAAACCCCGAAAAATCAGATTGAGCTACGCAGATTTTGGATGAAAGATCGTTCCCACCCGCAGTTGCCGTATTACGTGATGAGTTGAAAGAAAGTTTCTCGCTGCCTACAATGCGGCGTTATGTTTAGAAATAAGAGCATCGGCGTTCTAGTTGTCTTGATGCTGTTGATGGTTTCAGCAGCGGCAAGGATCCAAAAAATGCGAGTTATTTCCACGGGCTTGTGGGGCGGACAGCACATCAGCATGAAGGTCGGGACGAAGTCGGCGGCCATTGAATACGATTGCGCAACAGGTGTGATTAAAGGTCCGTTATTAGTCGATGCTGCGGGTAATTTTGAGCTGCGCGGTACTCATCGAATGGAGCGCGGCGGACCAATACGAGCAGATGAGAGTGGCGAAGGACAGCCGGCCACTTACACGGGTGCGATCGAGGGCAATAAGATGACTCTCACGCTGAAGCTCGATGATCTCGAACCGGAGACGTTTACTTTGGAGAAGGGCAAAGAGGGCGAGCTGGTTAAGTGCAAGTAGCGAGGAAATTTTCCATTCGGGGCGAAGTGCAAGGGGTTGGTTATCGCTACTTTGCGCAACGGGCGGCGGCGCGGCACCAGGTTGTAGGTTACGTGCGCAACTGTTCGGATGGCACAGTCGAAGCACTTGCCGAAGGGCCGGCGAACAGTGTTGAAGCCTTCAAGCACGACCTCGTGACCGGGCCACAGTGGGCTGTAGTGGACCACGTGGAAGAGATCGTTTTAGAGCCGACAGGCTCATATTCTGCGTTTCGAATTGAGAGATAAAGAGGAAGATGGACCATCTAAAATCATTAATTCGCGAAGTGCCGGACTTCCCCAAGCCCGGCATCAATTTTTATGACATCACGACTTTGTTGAAGCATCCCGAGGGGCTGCGCGATACGGTTGATGCCCTCGCTTCGGAGTTTGAGGGTGAGAAGATTGATTCAGTAATCGGAATCGAAGCGCGTGGTTTCATCTTCGCGCCGGCCCTCGCATATCACCTCGGCGCGGGATTTGTGCCGGTACGCAAGCCGGGAAAGTTGCCGGCTGAGTGTGCTTCGCTTTCGTATGATCTCGAGTACGGCCAGGACACACTTCAGATCCATCGCGACGCGGTCGGCGACGGGCACCGCGTAATCATCGCCGACGATCTACTCGCCACCGGCGGCACCGCGCGCGCTGTTGTTGATCTGGTGGAGCAGCTTGGCGGGAAAGTTGTGGGGCTTGTGTTCGTCGTTGAACTCGAATTCCTCCCCGGCCGCGAGAAGTTAACCGGCTATGACGTGAGGTCATTGATCAAGTATCAATCCTGAGCGCGCTTTACGTTTTCCTCATCACCCTTTACGATTCTCACCTGTGCTCCCGTAGCTCAGCTGCATAGAGCGCTCGCCTCCTAAGCGAGAGGTCGCGCGTTGGAATCGCGCCGGGGGCACCATTTTTCCTAAGCAAATTAGAATCCTCCCCTCCTTTATGCATGCTTTTGTCCCGCAGGGTTCGCGAGTTCAGAATGACGACGACGTGGTCTCGCATATCTGGATTGCATGACCACGTCGCTATCACTCCACGTCCCGAATTGTTTTAGAAACTAAACTTAATTCCTAACTCTGCCGAAAGGCTGTGCGGCACTGTCACTCCGCTTGGCGTAATGAAGTTACTGGGGGTTGCGAAGTTTGCCAGGCGAATGTCGGTAACAAAGTTATTTCCAAAATTCGCCCGATTTGTTAGATCGAACACCTGAAAGATCGCCTGCAAGTTCGCATGCTCACGTATCCTGAAATTCTTCGTTACGCGAGTATCCAGTTGGAAGAACGGTTGGCCACGCACGTTGTTAAAAGGCGCAAACGTGCACTGGCCTGATCGTAAGCAATTTCTGAAAAGGACGCGATTCGCGTTTGAGACGCCCGGATCGCCGAATGCTGTCAGGGTAGCTTTCAGGTCGTCTGGCTTGTCCTTGAATACAACGACGTGCGATGTGCCGCGTCCTCCGCCCGTGCCCAGAATGTCGACAGCTGCACCGTAACCCGCCGTATAGGGACGCGCTGATTCTAATTGCACGATAGGCGCCACCTGAAGGTCCCATGGTAAATTGATCACACTTCCCATCGAGAAGCGGTGACGTGAATCATTCGGGGTTGGCCCCAGCTCATACCCTGCGAAGTAATTGAAAGGATCCCAGGCGCGATTTCTAAACGCCGCTGAGTTTCCGTTATAAGCAAGCGCACGCGAAAGAGTGTACGTAGCGTTTACGGTGAAGCCGTTGTGTAGCCGGCGGCGATATGAAATGTTCATGCCGTCATACCGCGAACGACCCGTCGACTGCTCGAGGTCAACTCTTCCGAGTATTGGTTGGTGGGCTGCGGTCAACGCCGCCGTCAGTGGTCTTGAAGTTATTTCGGCGCCGGCGGAGTCGAGGAACATGGCCCGAGTCGGATTGATGTTGTGTGTTTTGGATTCATGCAATCCCAGGATATGTGTGAATTCAAATTCCAGCACCGAATAAGAATTAAGTTGCCAGGCATAACCTGCGTTCCACTGTTGTGTGAGTGGATTCTGGTAATCCGGATCCATGATTCGTCCGGTTGAATTATTCGGCAACTGTGTAGGGGGCGGTGGAATGGTGGGCAACGGATCAATTCCGAAACGCCAGTTCGAAAGCGGAATATTGGTTCCGGGTACAAGATCGCCACTGGCGATGCTAAACACACTGACGAAAATGGTCGGGTTGATCTGCTGGATCATGAATAAAGGAATATTCAGGAACGTCTGGCCGTAATAGAGTCCATAACCTCCGCGCAAGACGTGCTTACCAGTTGAGCCAATATCCCAGGCAAAGCCAACGCGTGGACTAAAGTCGCGGCTATCATCTTTTGGTAAAGATGCCGCCGCAGGATGATTGATCGCCTTGAGCGCAAGATAGGTTCTGCTTTTTTCCTGCGCTTGCGTACCAATCAAATTGAAATCTTTATCCCAGCGCAGACCGAGGTTAAAAGTCAGGTTTGGTCTTGCCTTCCAATCATCCTGGAAATACAGACCGAACATCTTGGCGCCGCCGGGTAGATTAAAATAAGGATCGCCGGCCGTCGCTGTCATGCCTCCTACCAGACCGGGAGTCGAGAAGCCTTGCGGCAATTTAACGATCGCGCTTGGCAGCGACACGAAATCAATTTCCAGAGTGGGATTGAATTCGAAAAAGCCACCTAGCTTCGGTTCCCAAAGGTAGTCGATACCCGTTCTGAACGTGTGATTACCCCGGTTGATCGAGAGGTCGTCTTTGAATTGATACTTGATCTGATAGGACTGCTGCGGAACGTTGATATTGGTGCCAAAGCCAATGAGTGTGGGAAAGGTGAAGGTCGTTGTCTTCTGATCGCTATCGATCAGGTTATTCCAATACTGATACCCGAAAGTGAATGCATTCACCGTGCTGCTGGTTAAGCTCGAATTCAGTGACATGCTTCCGAGTATTAGTCGGTTATGCGTGAAATTACCCTGGGTGAGGTCGACACGTTGCGTTGCCTGATCATTGAGACCGAGGTTGGTCTGATCGTTGTAAGTGAAGAAAATATTGTGCTTTGAATTGAAGGTGTGATCGATCCTCGCATTGACACGCCAATCTTTGTAAGGAGTTGGCAGTACCGGCGCTGGTCGGGCACCCAACGACTGTACCAGTTGCAGCTCTGCGAAGGCGTCGGACGCAACCGGAATTGAAGTGGCTTCCTTCTGATGTTCGAGCGCGAAGAAGAAGAATGTTTTGTTTCCTGTCTGGTAATGGTTTGGACCACCCTCACCAAATCTTGGCAAATGGAGAGGACCGCCGATAGCGCCACCCCACTGCTTTCGATTGAATGGCGGCTTAAACTCGATCGCCGTGTTGGCTGGTGAAACTTCACTCGCGTTGAGCTTTCGGTCGCGCAGGAAGTAGAAGATTGAGCCGTGATAATCGCTTCCGCCGGATCTGGTAACTACGTTGATAGCAGCGCCTTCACTCCGGCCGTTTACGGCAGAGAAACGTGCTGTACTAATGACAAACTCTTGAATTGCCTCGAGCGGAAACTGCATCACTGGTCCGCCGACCGTATTGTCCTTGTTGTCAATACCATTGATAGTGACGTTGACGTTACGCCCGCTCGAGCCATTGATCCCGAACACAGAGATTCGGCGTTTGGTTGGGTCATAGGAATCAACGGGTTTTGCTCCCGGCGCCAGATAAGCGAGATTCCCCAAATCGCGGCCATTTAGTGGTAGATCCTGGACGTCCTGGGGCGTGATGTTAAGACTAATATCGGTTTTTTCTCTACTGATCAGGTCTGCTTCACTTGCTAGAACCATTACGTTAGCCGTTTGCACACCTGGCTCCAGCGTGATGTCAAAGGTATTAGTCTTCCCGACCAGTACCTCAGCATTTTCAATTACCACCTCTCCGAAACCGCTGGCGCTTACCTTGATGTTGTAACGACCAGCCGGTAATAAGTCGACTCTGAATTCGCCATTATCATTTGTCGTGGTTGTGCGGCTCAGACCGTTTCCTTTATTAAGAATGGTCACTGTTGCGTTACTAATCACCGCTTGGTTTTTGTCTTTGACCACCCCATTGATCGTGCTGCTGGCTGTCACTTGCGCGAACAAATTTCCGCAAGTGACCAGGGCAAAACTCAGTATTAAGAGAACCTGCCAGTGAAGATACCTTTGCCGATTGGGGAACATGGGAACCTCCTTCGAGTGGTAGGGGCGCTAGGTCTGCCCTGGAACGAACCAGCGCAGAAAAGACGCAAGAGTTTTAAGCTAATTGTGATTTTCAGCAGTGCCGGCTGATTGTGGCTAGATTAATGCTCAGAAGGATAAGAATGTCAACGAATTTCAGGAATTAAATGCAGTAAAATGGATGAATAATTCTTATTAGTTGTTTTCCGTTTTTTGATGGGACCATGATGCCTGGCACTTCTAAAACTTCTTGACCATCCACCAGAGATGAAAACTGACCCGACTGACTCTGACCCGACGTTCAGCGCGGGTCGAAAACTCCTCGCCTGGGGAGTACATATTTTCACTGCCAGTGGAGTGGTTATGGGATTACTGGCTCTGGTGGCAGTCGTCAATCGCAACTGGCGCGGGGCACTGTTGTGGCTCTTCGTCGCCGTACTGATCGATACTGTTGATGGGACTTTGGCCAGGACGATTCGGGTGAAAGAGGTGTTGCCCGATGTCGACGGGAGAATGCTTGATTATGTGATCGACTTTACCAACGACGTAATCGTGCCGAATCTATTAGTGTACGCCGCCGGCCTGGTGCCTTCGTCTATTCGTCTCATTTGCTGTGGAGCGATGCTGCTGGTGTCGTGTTACCACTACACAAACCTGAAAGCAATTACCGATGATTTCCGTTTCAGAGGCTTCCCTGCGATGTGGAACTTCGTAGTGTTTTATATTTTCGTTCTGGAGCTGGACCCGATTTGGAACGTAGTCATAATTGCAGTGGTTTGTTCTCTTCACTTCATACCGATCGATTTCATCTACCCGACTCGAACAATCCGGCTTAAGAAGTTAACGTTTTCTTTAGTGTTGGTGCTCGCAGTTGTTAATCTCACAATTCTGATTCAGCACCCTCTGCGCAACACTGCGCTACTCGCTGCCTCGCTCGTTATCGTTGGGTATCTAATGGCGATCAGCTTGTATCAAACGTATCTCAGTCATAGAAGTACTTAATGAACAGAACGCCTAAAGTCTTCAGCGTAGCGATTCATCGCGTCAGCAAGATTAGAGGCTTTCTTCTGATTCTCACGAGGCTTCAGCCCGGGACTTGATCAGATCGGTAGGCTCGCTTTGAATCGGACGGGTTTACAGGGCATCCGAAAGTGACCCTCTAAGAGATGTTGCTCGCTTCAACGATTCGAGCGGCAACTAAATCTCACAATTCGTAGGAATGCCATTACGAAATGCGGTTTGCAAGACCTCAGAAATACACCTAAACCCTTCGTCCGTTGGTGCCGGCGAAATCAACGGGTATATGGTTGACTTCACTGTCGTGTTGCCTTATTAATTCTTCTGGAGCCCGCCTTTACCCCAGAGCCGCGAAGTTAGCAAATTAAGAAGTGTTCTTCTTCCATTTCTTTGGTCAGCACCTGTGGTGGATTGCTGCCGGTGGGCTCGGCGTTGCCGGGCACTACCTCCAACTCCGCATCCGCCGTGCATATCGCGTCGTTCTTCCAGATCCCAGTGTAGAGCTTCTTCGGCTTCAGCAGTTGTATGGTTACAACGCGCACGCCCTGGTTGCTATTGTCCCAGGGGCACGTCTCTGGTCCTGTCGAGAGACGGAGGGAGCTGTGAGCTATAACGAGTTTGCCAAAGTGTGGTTGGTGCCTGGAGACCCGCTGGCAAGCGTGGAGAATCTTGTGGAGGTGGCAGGTTGTTTTTTACGGACGGCAGGTGCGCAGGGCCGCGTTGTTGGATTCATGCCTGCCACTCAGCAGTTTGCAAAGCACAGTAGTCGATTGGGCCTTCGACCAGTCAAGATTGGGTCGGCCCCCTATTTTGATCTGGCAACCTGGGCTCCTCGTGGTGATCGTGCGAAGAAAGCGCGAGCCGGTGTGAACCAGGCCCGTCGCGCTGGTGTGCGAGTAACGAGAGTAGTCAACGTCGATGAAAAGCTGATTAGGGAAACGGCCTGCCTTCGCAAGAGTTGGCTAACCACGCGCCGTAGCGCGATTAAATTCGGATGGCTCTTCGCGGTTGATGTGTTCCAACACAAAGAGAGGAAGAAGTATTTCACAGCGCGCGACGCGACCGGAAGATTGGTCGGCTTTCTTGCTGCCAGCCCCATTCCTGCGCGTGATGCGTGGTACCTTGAAGATGTATTGCGACGGCCGGAGTCCCCGAATGGAACCACCGAGCTTCTCGTTGTCGAGGTCCTTGATTTCCTGAGACGTGACGGCGCCACGCTGGCTACGCTTGGCACTGCGCCAATGGCCATGGAGGGTATTGTCGATCCTGACATACCCAATAGCTTCTTGCTTTCGAAAGCGGCACGGATCATTGCCGGTTGTTTTTCACTCTTCTACAACTTCGAAGGAGTGAGGCGCTTTAAGGCTAAGTTTGCGCCGAGCTGGTGGGAAAGCGAATACCTCCTTATTTCGCAAGACATCACCGCACCTCCACGCATCATCAGCGCCTTCGTGCAGGCGATCATGCCTGCCGGACCTTTCACCTTGATCGCTCGACAAATTACACGCGCGTGGCGACGCATGATCTCTGCAAAGAACTCAGCCGCTGCTATCGAGAACCCACCTGTGGTAGTCGAGAGACAAAACAAAGTTAAAGTTCCTCGAGATCGTGTTCCTAATGACGGTGATGCTCATTCTTACCGGAGGAAGTCTGTTTTCGTGGATGGCCTGACGCTGAACTATGTCAGCGTAGGCTCAGGTAGGCCGGTAGTCTTGATCCACGGCAACCCCGGTTCGCATCAGGATTACACACTGGCAGTGATTGAAAGGCTATCTCAATCGTACTACGTGCTGGCTTTCGATCGTCCTGGTCACGGCTACAGCGAGCGACATGATTCTGTGGAAACCACTGTCGAGGTTCAGGCTCAGATTATTCTCAACGCCCTGCGAAAACTTCGTGTCGAGAAGCCGGTGCTGGTAGGACACTCCTGGGGTGGCGCACTTGTACTTGCCGCCGCGGTCGGTTATGGAAACGACCTTTCGGGAATCGTCTTATTGGCGCCCGCCGCGTATCCGAATGTCAGAGCTGAATGGTGGTCGTTTCTTCCGCACATACCCGTGCTGGGAAAGTTTGTGGTTAACACGCTGGCGCCATTGGTCGGGCGCGCCATTGTGAAGGAGAGTTTGAAAGAGGCTTATCATCCTCAGGCCGTGCATGAAGACTATGCGCAACGGTCTGCTGATATGTGGACCAGTCCGAATCGCGTCAGGGCTTGTGCTTACGACGAAAGAACTCTCGGTGCGAGTCTCAAGATATTGAGTCAACAATATTCAGACGTAAAGCTGCCCGTGGTGATCGTCACTGGTTCTGCCGATCTCCTGCTTGAGCCAAAGAATCATGCCTACCGACTTCACAAAGCGATAAAGGATTCAAGACTCGTAGTGCTACCGCGGACCGGGCATCAACTTCCTCAAACTCGCCCGGACGCTGTTATAGAGGCGATTGCGGTTGCGTGGGATGCAGCAGAGGGACGAAGCGATGTGAAGCTGAGCTAAGAGAGCAAACGCTGAGTAGGCAGGCGGCTGCTTTGTTTTCCGAAGGGTGGCGCAGTTGCACAAAATCATGTGCCCCCTTTTGCGTTATGAACTGCCGATTTGGTGGTGGCGACTGAGACAAGACGCCGCGCCTCGTTGGATACTGCGGGAAGAGACGTAATGGTTAACAATTGCACCCCTCAGAAAGGACCACTGGTCAAGGGTCTTCTTCAGTTATGTGATTCATAGTGTCGCGTTTCTGAGGCAGCGAGTCTCCTAAAGTCGCGCGTTGGAATCGCGCCGGGGGCACCAGTTTCCTGAGGAAATTTGAATCGTCGCCTCAATCCGTATCCCCATTAGTTACACATTACTTCTGTAATATTCACGCCTTGTTTCGGCCTCGCGCAAAATCGTTTTGTACCGCAACGCCACGTTTTTATTCGACAGATGCCACGAGTTTGCAACCTACGATAGGTCGAGCAGCAGAACAATACCCCATCCCTCGATATCACAACCCCTGGATTTTTCCGACAAACCTGGAGGTCTGTGAGATGAAATCGTCTCGCTTGCTCGCTATCGCGATCGTTTCGTCAGTTCTGATCACACTGCTCGCATCACTGCCGACAACTTCGAACAAGGTCCTGGCCGAGAACAACGCGTTCACGTTTCAGGGGCGGTATACGGCTCCCGCTTGCGGACCGCGACACGACTTCACGATTGGGCCAAACACGAAAACAATCGACGTTGTGGCCTCGACAGTTCCAGCGAACGACATCGTCCTGCACTTGTACTACGGAGGACAGCTCATCTCTCAGCAGGATACGGCCACAAGCCCGGAACCCATTCACTACGGAACCGGCAATAATCTTGCGCCCGGCACGTATCAGGTGGAGGTCTGTCCGTTCGGCGGGCAAGCCGTGCTGACTCCCTCGGACTATGCTGGTGTAATCATCGTCAGTGAAGCTCCGGTTCCGGGGACCACGCCGCCGGCGACCAACCCCATAGTCCTGCCACCGGCGCCAATCGACTCCGGATCCGTACCTCGTTACCAGAGTCACACGCCTACGGCCGCTCAGATCGAGGCCGGCATGACGAAGAACTCGCAGGACGAACCAAACATCGGCGTGAACTGGAATAGCGGAGCGGTGATGCTGCAGGCACTGATGCAAACAATCCGAGTGCAGTTTGACGACGAGGCCTGCCCGCAAACGCCGCCTTCGACCTGGAAGGACGTAACTCCTGTCACATCTCAGGAAGGATTCGACCCGATTCTGTTCACGGACCACGCGACGAACCGCACGTTCGTCACGCATCTGCTGCTCGATCCTGCTGCGAACGCTTCATCTGTAACGGATAACGATGGGACCAACTGGATTCCGAGCCAGGGCGCCGGCTTCGGCTCAGGTTTCGATCACCAGACACTCGGAGCTGGTCCATTCCATGATCCCGTTCCGCCGCTTCCCGGCTACAAAAACGCTGTCTACTACTGCTCGCAAGAAGTTGCCTTCTCCAACTGCGCTCTGAGTGTGGACGGTGGGCTCACATTCGGGCCGGCCGTGCCGATCTATACCCTCGTGTCGCCCGATACCGCGACGATGGGCCAGTGTGAAGGACTTCACGGACATGTGAAAGTCGGTCCCGACGGTACGGTCTACGTTCCTAACGCCGCCTGCGTTGGACCAGTCAACCCGAAAGAGAACGGCTTCGCTCTTTCTGAAGACAACGGAACCACATGGAAAGTGCGGACGATTCCGGGGACTGTGGGCGGGGGCAGCGATCCATCGGTGGCCGTTGACGATGGCGGTCTCCTCTATCTCGGTTTCATGAACGAGGACAAGTATCCCGCAGTGGCCGTATCGGCCGACAAAGGGAAAACCTGGACCAACATGTACGACGTAGGCGCCATGGTTGGGGTCAAGAACGCCGTGTTTCCGGCGATGGTCGCAGGCAGTGCGGGCCGCGCTGCGATGGCCTTCTACGGCACAACGCAAGAAGTTTCAGTCAACGATTTCAACTCTAAAGCTGTGTGGTACCTCTATGTCGCACATACCTACGACGGTGGAGCTCATTGGATTACAGTCAACGCTACTCCCAATGATCCAATCCAGCGAGGTGGGATTTTCCTCGGGGGAGGCGCGCAGATCCATCGCAATCTGCTCGACTTCTTCGGCGCTGACGTGGATCGGTTTGGTCGAATGACAGTTGGTTACGCCGATGGCTGCATCGGTCCGTGTGTCCAGTCCGGCGATGATGCTCGCGGAAACTCTTATACTGCGTATGGCAGTATCGCTCGTCAGACTGGTGGCCGCCGGCTCTTCTTTGGCGCAGATGCGGCCAGCACGACAGTTCCCGGTGCTCCACGTCTCACAGTTGCGCGTAATGGCTCGATCAGTACTCTCACCTGGTCACAATCTGAAAATGGCGGCTCGCCGGTCACGGGTTTCAGCGTGTATCGCAGCGCAGGCGGACCGGAACAGCTAATCGCGACCCTCGGCGGCGATGCGCGTCGCTACGTCGACAGCTCCGGCGATGCGATCACCACGTACACTTATCGAGTGAGCGCCACGAATGCGATTGGAACGTCGTGCGGCACGAATGCCGTTATCGCCGCGCCGGTAGGCAGCTCGTGCGACGCGAATGGTCTACGAATTCTGAATGACGCATCGGGTGATCAGATTGGTGCACCGCTGGAAGGCGACATGGATATACAGTGGGTGTCGATTGGTGAGCCGTTCTTCGCCGACGGCGCACGCAAGCTTGTCTTCAAAATGAAAGTGGCGAGCCTCGCCTCGCTCAAGCCGAACCGCATGTGGCGCATACTCTGGAGCTACCCGGATGCACCCGTCGCGGGGAATCCAACTTCGACTGCATTCGTTGGCCGTTACTACATCGGTATGAATGTGAATAGCGATGGAGCGGCGACGTTTGAGTACGGCATTGCTCAAGCTCTTAGTGCAGTGGTGACGAACGCTTCGCCGGCCGAAAGGTTTGGGCCTGCCGATCCGGAGAGCAATTTCAATGCTGACGGCACTATCACTTTGGTTATCTCAGCGGACAAGGTGGGTGGACCAAAGGCGGGAAATCTGATTGGCGCGCTCGTGGCGAGAAGTTATCCGGTGGCCCAGGACGTGACGCTGCGCGGCGACAGTGCCTCCGACGTGGCTAGTTTTGGCAGTACGTACGCTCTCGCGGGTAACGCCTTCTGTGGATCGACGAGCACATGTTTTGAAGATGACGCGCAGCAGATCGCTTACTCGTCGGGCTGGCATCAGGTGGCGGATTCAGATGCGAGCGGTGGTCACTTCCGTGTCAATCCGAACAAGAACGGCAGTGGCTCAGTGAAGGTCACGTTCAATGTGGACGGCGGACGCACTGGCGCAGTGGTCTACAACTTCGCCAAGAGTACAAAGGGAGGAACGGCGGACGTATACATCGACGGCGTCTTTAAGTCGCAGATCGCTTTCAACGGGAGCACGGGATCACTGAATGATCCGGTCTTTGGTTTCAACGCTCGCTTCGGTGGTCTGCCGGCCGGTTCGCACACCTTCGAGTTGCGCAATGTCAGAGGTGCGGTCTACGTGGACAGCTTTTGTCTCGAGAGCGCCGTTTCGAGCGGTGCGCCGGCGACGGGACCGCAGTCGACTACGAGCGCGCTTTCCAGTCTCGCCGCACTCGGCTCAATGGTGCAGTCTGTAAACGCTCCCGCCGGCACGCAGTCGATCTCGGTTGTAGCCACTGGCGGTGGGTTACTGCGCGTGATTCTCATCGATCCCGCTGGTCTAACTCTGGCGGCTGCTGATGCGGTGAACGGCGTGGCGGTTCTCGACACAACGGTATCTCGAACCGGCGTGTACCAGGTTAAGGTAGTAAACGTGGGAACCAATCTCACGCAGACGTGGGTGGCGGCAACGCCCTATGGGTTGCGCTGATGTGCGGCTTGTTGGTTATGCGCGCAGTTGTTGTTTTCGGAACGCTTCTTTTGCTCGCGTCCGCGCAACTCACGGCCGCGCAGCGCCACCGTGATCCGTGCCAGCTGCTCACGGACGCTGAGGTGCGCGCGGTTCAGGGTCAGACGCCGGCACAGAAGATCCTGAGCGAACAGCCTTCGGGAGCGTTCCGGTTCACGCAGTGTTTCTACCGAACACAGGAGTTGTCGAGTTCAGTCAGCGTTGCCCTGGCCGTGCCGCTAACGGACAACAAACGTTCTGGTCCAAGGGATTACTGGCGAGCACAGTTCATCCGCGAAAAGCGGGAAGAGCGCGAGGAGTCTGACGAAAAGAAGCAGAAGCCAAGGCGTATAGCTGGAGTGGGTGACGAGGCGTTCTGGGTCGGAGATCCGGTGACCGGGGCGCTTTACGTTTTGAAAGGCGAGGTGTTCCTTCGCGTGAGTGTAGGTGGCCCGCCCGCTCAAGCTGAAAAGATCAAACGCGCGAAGGCGCTCGCTCTTTATGCATTGAAGCGCCTGGACACGAGTGGCCGCACAAATGCGGATCGGTGAGTTCCAGACAAAACGCCGCAAACCCAATGAGGAAAGCAGTGGAGTAAATCTTCAGCAGTTTCCACGGCCTGCGGGCCAGTGACAAAGTGATCATTAGAAGTTCTTTCCAACAATCATTCCAGAACGTCCGTGGCAGACAGTAGCTGTATTTGAGCACCTCAGTTGTTCCCAACGAAATTTCACGCAAGCAATGTGGAAGTTTCCGCAGAAGTGAGTCAAAAAGGCGGTATGAACGAGCGCTACGACCCTGTTTTGATGGTCCAAATTTTGCTCTCTTATCACTGCGAAGACCTGTGTAATCACAGGAGGAGGGGTTATGAGTACCGCTGAAATTCAATTCAATTGGGGTTTAATCGGACTCGAGTGGATTGCAAGAGCTGCCAGTGTCGTAAGTATCACATTGCTGCTTATGATCTTTCTTGGCGAAGCTTTTCATCCGGCACAAATCAGTTACCGAGAGTGGGTAGGGCTGGTCTTCTTTCCAATAGGTGTGGTCGCGGGGATGATTATTGCCTGGCGCAAGGAGGCGCTGGGCGGGTTTGTGACCGTTGCAAGTCTGGTTGGTTTCTACCTCGTCTACGGTTATCTCTTGAGAAACCACATTGGCGGCTGGTTCTTTTTGGCATTTGCCGTTCCCGGTTTCTTATTCGTCTTCCACTGGCTTTTGTGCTCCGTAGCTCGAAGCAAAATTTGGAGTTAGTTATGAATGGCAGGAAACGATAATTCCGTGGAAAGGTCTATGACTAAAGACGATACTAATTCGACGCCGGCAATTGAGTTTCGGAACGTCCATCTGAGCTTTGACGAAAAGCCCGTCCTGCTAGACGTAAGCTTTCGACTTGAATGCGGCGAGATGGCTTTCATGACGGGAGTCTCAGGGTCAGGAAAATCAGTGCTCTTGCGTCTCGCAATGGGTCTTCTCAAGCCGGACGCCGGCCAGATTTTCATTGACGGTCGCGAGATCGAGACACTCGATGAATCAGAACTCCTCGCCATCCGCGGAGGGCTGATGGGAATGGTGTTCCAGGAGGACTCTTTATTCAGCGGACTAACAGTTTATGAGAATGTGGCCTATCGGCCGGAGGAGCATGGTTGGGATGAGCCGAGGATTGAAAAAGCTGTGAGTGAGGTATTGCAGTTTGTGGGTCTTCAGGGAGAAGAGAATAAGTTGCCCGAAGAGTTGTCGGGTGGAATGAAACGACGCCTGGAGATTGCTCGCGCTTTAATTGGCTGGCCCCGCATCATGCTGTATGACGAGCCGACGATGAGTCTCGATCCCATGATGGCGATCCAGGTACTCGATCTCGTTATCCGTGCGCGCGATATTAACAACATCTCATCCTTGTATGTAACAAAGAAGATTTACGAGATTCCGCATCTCGCGAAGCTAATGGCATCACAAACTGAGAACGGAGAAATCGTTATTACGGAGGCGCCGCCTGATAGATTGCCGAGAACGAAAGTGATTGTTCTCGAGCGCGGACGGATTGCATTCAACGGCACAGTCGAGGAGTTTCATAAGAGCAATCTTCCAACGATCAAAGAGATCGTTACGCTCGATCGTCACGATCACTCAAAAGATCCTTACTTCGTCGATCCATGGGACAAACGCCGCCACCCGACCGAGAAGGTGCTGTGAGCAACCTCGGAGCGGAATAGGTGAAGAAATTAAGAGTGGTGCCGAGGGTGGGAGTCGAACCCGGGCGTCCCGTTAACTCGTGGTGGCGATACTGACGCACTGCGGTGTGATTGCGTTTTGAGATTCGACGGTCAAAAAAACGAACTTCAGACCGTGTTGCAGCTTTTACCGCCAAAGCTTCTAACCGCTCAAGCTACGTCTCGTCTCGAATCTGCTCCAGCTCGGCAATGACTTCCCGATCTTTCGGGCGCCCGGCGGCACGCTTCACTTCGATTAATTGAGGTAGATTGAGGCAGAGGCATTCGACACCATCGATTTCGACTTTAATAGTTTCCGAGAACAACTGCTGATAACCTCCGCCACCTACCACTTCGCCCGAGAGATCTAAAGCTCCAAGTTTCGTTATCAAAGTGAAGTTTAGTCCCTTTTCGATGGTTTCGACACTCCAATCAAATGGAAGTCCGGGTGGAGCACTGCGGAAGTATGGCTGAATTGGCACAAGTGCATTAACTATTCGAGCAGTGTTTTCTCGGCTGCGTTCGTACACAACGTCCAGATTTAGTGTTAGCCGAGCTGAACCGTGTGCCGTAGCTGCGGCGCCGCCGACGATAATGAACGCGACTTGATTCTCGGTGAGCAAACGTAGCAGTGCGTTGAAGTCGGTCACTTTTGCGAGCGGGCCTTTCTTCCGGCGCGGCGCAGGTCTTCGGCGAATTGCTGGAGTTTCATTAGCTGCTGGAAACGCTGGTCCACGGTGAGGCGCAGGTTCTCGAATTAATGTGACATCGAACATCAAATTCCTGCTTTACGGCACACGCCTGGCAGGTTTGACAGTGCTCTCACCCGTGCACTCGCCTCAAAAGGTAGTGACACTGACTCCGGTCGGTAATCCGAACGACGCAGATCGGCGTAAACCTCGAAGTTTTTTAACTCAAAGATTGAAACTGTGCCGCGGTAATCATCCTGTCTCATTGGCAAAACTTTTACGCCTGCAGAGGTTGAGCGCAAGAACCTTGTGCCCCACTTGATGCAGGCGTAAGATTTGTTCGCTCAAGCAGAGACCACGACTCGCCCGCGTGGGAGCGCTGCCACTTCCTCAACCCTTCAACCCAGGGAGCCGCCATGAACATCAGAATTCGCTTCTCACTTTTACTCGCTTTATTGTTGACCGCACTTTTCGTGACACCTCAATCATCGTCAGCCGTTGCGCCGCAAAAGGGCCTCGAAGCATTTGGCGAGGGTCAATTCAGCTTCCCGGGTACGCGAGTAAACTTCTCTTTCGATGCCGAGGCGAACCAGAACAGAAGAGCCCACGGTCAGGCGCACTTCACGTTTACAAGCTTATTAACTCAAGCTCAAACTGAGATAACCGTCCGCATTAAGTGTCTCAGCGGCGATCCGATCGCTGTGAGTATGAGCGGCTTCGTCCAGGACAGCGACGATCCGAAATTTCCTAAACACGCGCCTGTCGTGTTTGCTGTTGTAGACATTAATAATTCTCCGATACCTGGTTCGGGTGTGGATCAAATTACACCGCCGTTTGTAATACCAGAATTTTTCTTACCCGAGGTTTCGGACTGCAGGCCCCCTTTCCCGCTGACGATACTCAACCTGGATTTTGGCAGTATCGAGATCGTGCCGTAGCGGTGGATACCGTCACCACTCTCGCTCGAACGCATTGAAGTCCTGCTCGAGCTGCCACTGAAGTCTGGCCTTCTCGCTCGCGGCGAGAAACTGCCGGCATGTGTTTGAAGTGAGTTTCATTTCTTCAACATCACGCGCGCACTGGACCACGGGAACGAATTTTCTCCCATTGCTCCACAAACTCTCTCCCGCAATAAACGCATATTGAAGACTGTTGCGCGCCATCGTTTTAAGTTGAACGTACCCGAGGCCTTGGTCTTCAGCAGCTTTCAGAAACTCCATCGAGATCTCCGAACGCGCAACACCCTCATCGTCAGTGGCCAGCGCAACCGGCACGCCATATTCGAGGTAAGTGGCCAGCGGATGGCGCGAGCCCGAGATTCCGAGAATCACATCGTTGCTTGACAGACAGATCTCCACCATCACATTGCGGCGCGCCATTTCTTTCAAGAGCTCGAACGGATCGGTCTCGTGCATGATATCAACACCGTGTCCGATACGGTCGGCTCGAGCGACCATCACTGACTCGCGAATGTGAAACGTCAAACCATCGGGCGGCACAAGCCCCGGAGCAAGTTCACCGGCATGCAACGTGACTTTCGCCCGCGGATAAAGAGGTCGCAGAAACTTCAACATCTGCATATGGAGCGAGAAATTTTGCATGGAGTTAAGACCATCTTCACCCTGCACCAGGTTCGTAGCCACGACTTTTGACTGTGGATCGTTCGCGAGAGCAAGACCCGTCACGATCTGCGCAAAGACCTGACCGGGCGCGCTGTTTCTCGATACCTGCGCGACGTAACGAATCGTAACTGAGCAGCCCGCATCCGCCTGGGGCGTGCCACACTTCAGCCACTGATTCTTTTCAGTCTCCATGGCTCGGAGATTCTCAATTCCGATAGCGGCGGCTTTCTCGATCCCATTAGCTTTCAGCTTGCTCAGCGTTGTTTCGAAATTCCCATCCCATCCCACTTTTTCTCCGATTTGATTGGAAGCCACGCCCGTCGGAGTGCCGTCCGGAGTTAACATCAGCTCGACATATGAAGCGTGACCGCGAGCAGCGCTCCTCACAGCTTCGGCCAGCATTCTGCCGCTGTTGTTGTAGGTAGCCGGGCCAAACTTGCCAAAAGCATCGAAGAATTGATCGTGCCCGCTTTGTCCGGATAGTTGCCAGTTGCGCATGGACCATGCATCGATCATCTGCCGGTACAGTACCGAACTTGTCAGCGCCGTACTGGCCGGCGTTTGGTCAGTGTCGCATTTCGATGGCGATGCCGGTACGCTCAGCGTCATAGTGCGGGTGTTGATACATAATCCCTTCTCTGCCGCCCACTCGATGTAACGCTCGGCATAAATTGAGCCGGAAAGGTGATTGTGTAGATCGCCGCCTTTTGGCATCTTCAGCAGAAACGCCATTTGCTTCGGCGGCGATTTTCGGATCGACTCGAAGTAGCTCGCTGTTCTTTGTTCGGCCGTTCCTCGCTGTGCTGATAACGTCAACCCGCACGACAGGACGACGACTAAAGTCCAGGTGATTTTGTGTCGTAGTATTTTTACGGGACAGACCATGCGCATTGGTGAGTTCCTTTTAGAGGTTAAGAGAACAAGAACGAAAGAGTTATACTACGGACCAGTGCGACGGATGAAGCGCACGCTCACAAATCCTGACGACTCACTAAGCAAAGCGTTAACAAGGAGATTTTAATGACTCACATAAAATGCTCCCAATGCGGCCTCAACAACTGGGACGGTGCTGAAGTCTGCGGGCGTTGCGGAGTGTCACTCGATCACAAGCAGCTTGAGCCAGTCACGATTCAGTCGCCGCGGCCTGATTTCCCAGTTCTGCTCACTCTTTCAGGTAGCGCGCCGGCACATTCGAAAACGTGGACGGTGATCGTAGCGGTCATTGTCACGCTTGCAGTCGGCGGCGGAGCGTGGGCCGTATACAGGAAGGTCGTACAACCAAGTCGAGCCAGGGAGAAACGAAAGCAGCTGGTCGAGCGCACTGTCGATGAGCGCACGCGCGACACGTTGCTCTCCTGTCTCGCTCAACCCGGCTTCGTTGGAACGAAAGTCTCCCAGCAAGTTCTCGGTCCCGTGCATCTGGAGTTGTGGCAAGTGTCTGATCAGGAGGTCTACTTCTCTGTGCCTGCACCGGAGAAAGCAGGCGAGGCGTTCGAGTCGATGGTGGCGCGGTTCATCCTCGACTCGAAACGGATCGTTATGGCGGACGATGATGGCGAGGGCCGGCTTCGTCTCGGCAAATATTCGCTGCGTCGCTCGGCGGAGAAGAATCTTTTGTTCAAGACACCAGTGGACAATATCAAGTTTGATCCGGCGACTGTTCTGAAGTTTCCATTCAAGGAGGCGACGTACACACTTGACATGCGCGAGTTGGAAGACTTCATGCGGAACAAGAGTATTTTCGGCGGGCACATGAACGCACGAATGGAGCAAACCCATGAAGGGCGGCCTGTTATCTTCGCGAACCACGGAGCGTTCGTCGCCAACCCACAGGAGACTTCGCTGCGACGATTCGTGGATGAGTTGACTCGCGACATCCAGCCGAATGCTGAAGGTGCGCGTGAGGCCCGCGTGCAACGTGTGCTGGATTTCGTTTCGCGCGAGATCAAATACGACATGCGCGAGGCCACTTACAATTTCGAGTTGTTGAAGAGGCCGAACGAGGTGTTGATGTCCGGCGAGTCGGATTGCAGCAACAAGGCGATTCTGCTCGGCTCGTTGCTGGAGCAGCTTGGTGAAGACTATCTATTCGTGTACACGCCCGATCACATTACGGTGGCCGTGAAGCAGGGTAACTTTCCGGTGCGCAACGATCTCTTTCTCGCGTGGCAAAAAGAGGTCTGGCTCATCGCGGAGGGGACCGCGCCTGGTTTCCGCATCGGCCTTGATCGCGTGCAGGAAGAAGCAAAGCTAAAGCAATTCAAACACGTGCAGCGCCCCAGGGACCGCGACATGATTTTTGACTTGAACACCGGCCGGCAGTTGTCATTTCAATAGAACTTGATGAAGTGTGATGAATGATACCTCACGTAAAGGAAACCTCACATGCATGTCATTACACGCAAGCGTCTGAACGAGTTTGCCGAGAAATATCCTGAACTCAAAAGCGCTCTCGCTTACTGGTACAGTTTAGCGAAGCGTAATAACTTTTCGAATTTCGCTGAGTTAAAAGCTATGTTCCCATCCGCCGATCAGATTGGTAGGCTTACCGTGTTCAACATTGGAGGGAATAAGGTTCGCCTAATCGCTGCTCTTCACTATAATCGCGGAAAATCTATATTCGTGCTGTGCTCACGCACTCCGAATACGATGAAGGGAAGTGGAAGGAATAAGCAAATGCAAAACCTGGACGTCAACAAGGCGGCGGATGCGTGGTCCTCGTTAGCTGGTGCAGTATTCGTGCCCCACACGGACGAAGAGTATCGGCGGCTTGTCGCTATACTTGACGGCCTGACTGATGAAGTGGGAGAGGATGAGTCTCATCCGCTCGCTTCGCTAATGGAAATCGTTGGAGTATTAATTGAGAAGTATGAAGATGAGCACGTGCCGGAGCTATCGGTCTGATAGCTCCCTTTCAGGCTACTGATCTCTGCGGACGCCCTTCTAAAACTTCAACCTCATGGAAGACCAGAAACTGCCAGGAAAATGATGGTCCCGAGTATTCGGGCGAAAATAAAGGCGCCGATCAGCGCGAGCAAAGGAAGCAAACCTCTGACACCGCGCGTTTTGAGTAAGTGGTAGGGAATGATGATGGGCCAGGCTGTAATCGTCATCACTCCGGCACAATAGATTCTCGTCACAGGTGAGCTTTCAGTTTCAGCCCTCAACCACCATACTACGCCGCAAAGAAAGATGGCCCGGTAAAGAAACTCAAAGCTCGGCAAGGGCTCCAGAGCGCGAGCCTCCAGGATGCCCAGCCCAAGGTGATAGATAAAAATGGAGGCGCCGAGCAGGACCAGCATGATTAACGATCTCTTTCGCTCAAGGATCATGGCCCGACATTAAAATTGAAGCAGCAATGCCGCGTCAATCTTCCCTGGAGTTAACAGTCGCGTTTATGTGAAAAAGAAGTAATAATTGCTTTGGAGGTTAATCATGAGCCGAAACAGAATAGTGCTTGCTGCGATCTGTATGGTGATGGTTTTAAGCGCAGCGATCACGTTACGCTCTCGCTCTCCCGAACCAGTGCGGCCTACTGACGATACTCAGAACGCAGGCGACAAGGTGATAGCGGGCTACAGACATTGGACGCGCGTCAACCCTAAGCCGGCTATGGTCTCCGCACAAGTCGCGCAGCTTTGTGCGCCGGCCTTCGCGCCGAATCCGAACGGTCCGCATGGACCAGACAAGTACATCACTGTATACGTCAACGAGATTGGCCGGCACGCAATGATGGAAGAAAAGGAGCCACACTTCCCGCAAGGTTCTGTCATCGTCAAAGAGAAACTTAAAACTCCCAAGAGCGCCACGCCGGAATTACTGACAGTGATGATCAAGCGCGAGCACGGTTACAATCCTGAGAGTGGCGACTGGGAATACATGGTCGTGAATGGCGATGGGCTTACAGTTCAAGAGCGCGGCAAACTCGAAAATTGCCAGTCATGTCATCTGATGGATAAGAACACTGATTACGTCTCGCGAAACTATCTGCCCGCTGAAGTTGCGAAACAACTCAAGTAATCAGTCTCACGATCGTCGCGCCTAAGCCGCCGGCTTCCGGAGGCGCGTCGGTCCAATCGTGAACGAACGGCGTGCGGGCGAGGATCGAACGAACCATTTCGCGTTGCACTCCGATCCCCTTGCCGTGAATAATTCTCACTGACTTGAATCCCTTTTCATGGGCCAGGCGCAGGTATTCCTCAACCACCGCTTTCACATCGCGCGGCGGAATGGTGTGAAGATCAAACACGTCAGCAATCTCAATCTCCACCGGATCTGGAAACGGATTGTCGAGATCAACGTCACTCATACGTAGATTTGACACTCATCTAACCCACTTGTAAACTCGCCCGTTTCAAATCCAACAATTAAATCAAAGGAATCAAACGAAATGGGTGCGCGAAAGAAGATTACGGTTGTCGGCGCAGGCAATGTCGGCGCCACTGCGGCTCACTGGCTCGCGGCAAAAGAACTCGGCGACGTGGTGCTCGTCGATATCGTGGAAGGAGTGCCGCAAGGCAAGGGCCTGGACCTGGCGGAAGCTGCACCTATCGAGGGTTTCGACGTGCGCTTGATCGGCTCGAACACGTACGACGAAACAGACAACTCCGACGTCGTGATCATCACTGCCGGACTTGCGCGCAAGCCGGGCATGAGTCGTGATGACCTGCTGAAGACAAATGCTGACATCGTTTCGAAGGTCGTGGATGAGGTTGTCAGACGCTCGCCAAACTCAGTTCTGATCATTGTCTCGAATCCATTGGATGCAATGTGCCAGGTGGCGCTGCGACGCTCGGGTTTTCCGAAGCATCGCGTGATTGGAATGGCGGGCGTGCTCGACTCGGCTCGCATGCGTTGCTTTCTCGCGGAGGCGCTGGATGTGTCGGTTGAAAACGTCACGGCGTTTGTGTTGGGCGGACACGGCGACACGATGGTCCCGTTGCCGCGCTTCTCGACGTGCGCTGGTATCCCCATCACTGAACTGCTGCCGAAAGAGAAGATCGACGCGATTGTGAAGCGCACCGCGGGCGGCGGTGCCGAGATCGTGAGTCTGTTAAAGACCGGATCGGCTTACTACGCACCGTCGGCAGCGGCAGTTGAGATGACTGAGTCGATCTTGAAAGACAAGAAGAAGATTCTTCCGTGTGCGGCGTATCTTGAAGGCGAGTACGGGGTCAACGGGCTTTACGTCGGTGTGCCGTGCAAACTCAGCGCGCGCGGGTTGGAGCAGATCATCGAAATCAATCTGACGGCGGAAGAGAGGATTGCGTTACAGAAGAGTGCGTCAGCGGTGCAAGAGCTCGTGGATGTGTTAGGGATTTAAGAAGAAGTTTCACGCAAAGGCACAAAGGAAGACGCAAAGGCGCAAAGAAGAAACCGAAATCTTCTTTGCGCCTTTTTCTTAAAACTTTGCGTCTTTGCGTGAAACTCTCTGTCAGCCTTTGAGCCAGCCGAGCAGTCCGTGCAGCACCGTCTCGCGGTTCTCTTCGTAGATCGCGCGGGTCAGAGGAATATTCATTGGACATGCCTTCACGCAGTTCTGCGCGTTGCCGCAGTTTGTGATCCCGTCGTCTCCCATGATCCCCTCGAGCCGCTCCGAGCGATTCATCACGCCTGAGGGGTGCATGTTGAACAGACGCACCTGCGCGATCGCCTGTGGCCCAATGTAGTTGTCACCCTCATACTGCGGACACGCCTCGAGACAACATCCACAAGTCATGCAACGTGAGTAAGCGTAACGCTCCTGCACGTCGTCCTGGTCCATTCGCGGCCCTGGCCCAAGATCATATGTGCCATCGAGCTCGACCCACGCATGAACTCGTTTCAAATGATCGAACATCTGCGAACGATCGACGATGAGATCGCGAATGTTCGGAAACTTCGACATCGGCTCGAGCTTGATCGGCTGGTCGAGATTGTCGACGAGTGCCGAGCATGACTGGCGCGCGCGACCGTTGATGATCATAGTGCAGATGCCGCAAACCTGCTCGAGACAGTTCATGTGCCAGACTGGCGGCGTGGTCCGTTCGCCGGCTTTGTTTACCGGATTTTTCTGAATCTCCATCAAGCACGAGATGATGTTGAGATTCGGTCGATAAGGAATTTCAAACTGTTCCCAGTACTGCGGCGAGTCGGGATTGGCGCGACGGTGAATGTGGATCTCGACTGTTTTTCGTGGATGTGATGGCATAAGTAAAAATTTTTCACGCAAAGGCGCAAAGTAAGACGCAAAGGCACTAAACCTTTGCAGTCTCCGTCTTGCCTTTGCTGTAGTCGCGTTTGCGCGGCTTGATTAAAGAGATATCGACCGGTTCGTACGAGAAGACCGGGCCTTCGCCGGAATACTCAGCGATGGTCGTCTTCAGGAAATTCTCGTCGTCGCGCTCGGGAAACTCGGGTTTGAAGTGCGCGCCGCGCGACTCGTTGCGATTCAGCGCGCCGAGCGTGATCACGCGCGCGAGCTCGAGCATGTTGGCGAGATGGCGCGCGTGCGGCAGGGCCATCGTGGCCCAAAGATTCGAGTCGTTGATCGAGATTCGCTTATAACGATCCATCAACTCGAGCAGCTTATCGTCAGTCGATTTAAGCCGGTCGTTGTAGCGCACCACCGTAACGTTGTCAGTCATCCACTTGCCCATCTCCTGGTGCAGGACATACTGATTCTCGTTACCACTCTGTTTGATCAACTTGTCGTTGATCTCCTGCTGAAGTTTCAACTCCTGATCGTAGATACGCGAACCGTCCGCGCCATTGCGTTGTACATTCTTCGCAAACTCGATTGCCGCGGGCGCCGCAATGAAACCTCCATACACGCAACTGACCAGCGAGTTTGCACCCAAACGATTCGCGCCGTGAATCGAGTAATCACATTCGCCGGCTGCGAGGAGTCCGGGAATATTTGTGCGCTGGTCGAAGTCAACCCAGAGACCGCCCATTGAATAATGGACACCGGGGAAGATGCGCATCGGCACGTGACGCGGATCGTCGCCCACGAACATCTCGTAGATCTCGAGAATCGCCCCAAGCTTCCGATCGAGAGTTTCAGCCGGAATGTGCGTCAGGTCGAGATAAACCTGATTCTGACCGCCGATACCCATGCCTTCGAGACAGACCTGGAAGATCTCTCGCGTGGCGATGTCGCGCGGTACGAGATTGCCGTACGCCGGATACTTCTCTTCTAGGAAATACAGTCGCTCCTTCTCCGGAATCGAAGACGGCGAACGAACGTCACCCTTGTTGCGCGGTACCCAAACACGCCCGCCTTCGCCGCGCGCCGACTCCGACATCAATCGCAACTTGTCCTCGCCGGGAATCGAGGTCGGATGAACCTGGATAAACTCGCCGTTCGCGTATCTGGCGCCCTGTTGATAACACGCCGACACGGCACTGCCCGTGCAGACCATCGAGTTAGTCGACTTGCCGAAGATCAACCCTGGACCACCGGTGGCGATGATCACGGCGTCCGCCGGAAACGCTTTGAGTTCGAGCGTCTGAAGGTCCATCGCGATCAGCCCACGACAAACCTGATGATCGTCGAGAACGAGCGACATCATTTCCCAGTGTTCATACTTCTTGACTTTGCCCTCGACTTCAAAGCGTCTGACTTGTTCGTCCAAAGCGTAGAGAAGTTGTTGACCAGTTGACGCTCCGGCGAATGCAGTGCGGTGATGTTTAGTGCCGCCGAAGCGACGGAAATCCAGCAAGCCTTCATTCGTGCGCGAGAAGGGAACACCCATACGGTCGAACAGGTATATGATCGCAGGCGCCATCTCGCACATCGCTTTGGCGGGAGGTTGGTTGGCGAGAAAGTCGCCGCCGTAAACAGTGTCGTCAAAATGTTCCCAGGTCGAATCGCCTTCGCCTTTAGTATTGACCGCGCCGTTGATGCCGCCCTGCGCGCAAACTGAGTGCGAGCGCTTGACCGGCACGACGGAAAACAGATCGACAGCATGGCCGGCCTCCGCGATCTTCATAGCAGCCGCCAGGCCCGCCAGTCCACCGCCAACAATCGCGATCTTCATTCCGTTACTGGCCATTAATAAATAATTCCTCCTAACAAACCACCCGGCCGTATGAAAGCAACAGCGGCATTGATCCCAACCAGCAGCAACACCACGCCAAAAGCGATGCACGCATAACCGGTCAAACGTTGGGCGCGCTCACCGATCGTGATACCCCAATCGACGAGAAACAACCAGAGACCATTCGCAAGGTGCCAGACAGTTGCCGTGATGCCGACCATGTAAATGATGAAGATCGGGATCATGCGAAACTCGCGCGCCACGATATTGAATGCCTCGTCGACGTGATGGGCCACCGATTGAGTGTTCAATCCGGGAACCAGTCCGAAGCGGAAGTTGAGCACGTGAAAAGTAATGAAGAAGAACAGGATGATTCCCGTTATTCTCTGGATCGTATAGAACCAGTTACGCGCGTAAGGGTAAGCGAGGTTGTTGGGCCGCGCTTCCATCGTGATGACCAGGCCGTAAATCGCGTGATAGAGCAGCGGAATAAAGATGCCGCCGATCTCGACAAAGAGAATGTACGGGATCGACTGCAAGTCTTTGACTGCGTTATTGAAGTCACCCGGGCCGCTCAGCGCCTTTGAGTTAGTGTAAAAGTGTTCTAAAAGAAAGATGCCGAGAGGGAGAATACCGGTAAGCTGATGCAGCTTGCGCAAGACAAACGTCCTGCTCAAACGAATAGCCAAGAATGCACTCCTTTGCGGTCAGGCAGGTTGTTAATGAGTCGGTACAAGAGCAAGTTCGATTATATTGGGAACTTGAAGAAAAGCAAAACTGCCGCAAAAGGGCACATAAGGCACACAAAAGATGAGTGAGCTCGTTCAGCAACCTTTGTGGATGATTGTGCGGATGATTGAGCAGCGCGAAGTGTCGCCGGTTGAGGTGGTTGAGGCACACCTGGAGCAGATTTCGAGACTGAATCCGGGGTTGAATGCGATTGTCACGCTGGCGACGGACGTGTTGGAGCGTGCGAGAGCGGCTGAAGACGCCGCGACGCGCGGTCCACTTCATGGCGTGCCTATCACTGTTAAAGACACGATTGAAACCGCGGGTTTACGTACGACGAGTGGTTCGAAGCTGCGGGCTGACTATGTGCCGGTGACTGACGCGCCTGCGGTGGGGCGACTGAAGGCTGCGGGTGCGATCATTCTCGGCAAGACTAACGCAGCCGAGATGGCGATGGACTACACGGCGGACAATCCGGTCTTCGGTCGCACAAATCATCCGCTCAATCCGGAGCTGTCGCCAGGTGGGTCAAGTGGTGGCGAAGCTGTAGCAATCGCGACGTGCATGTCACCCGGCGGACTCGGCAGCGATCTGGCCGGATCAGTGAGAATCCCGGCTCATTTCTGTGGCATCTGTGGTTTAAAACCGACGACTGGTCGCGTGCCTGGCGAGGGACAGTTTCCGCCCAGCACTGGTCCATATTCACTCGGCGCTGTGATTGGACCAATGGCGAGAACGGTCGCTGACCTGCGTCTGATCTTTCATGCTCTTACCGACACTCATCAAGATGAAACTCGTCTGAAGGGATCACACTTCGCATGGTACACCGACGACGGACACGTGCCCATCACTGAAGAAACTGCCAACACCGTTGCCACTGCTGCGACCGCCCTGATCGATGCGGGACTAGTTGGCGAGGAACGAGTGGCGCCGCACGTGGATCGCGGGAACGAGTTATGGTTGAAATTGTTTTCACACGCGTCAGTGGTCCAACTTCGTAAGTGGTATGCGGGTCGCGAAACAGAAGGTGGTTCGTTCGTGAGTTGGCGTCTCGCAACGGCAGACCAAACGCCCCCACAACCACTCGATGAGTACATCGCTGATTGGATGGAACGCGATCGTCTGCGTGAAGAATTACTGCAATGGATGGAAACGACGCCGCTCATCATAGCGCCGGTCGGCGCCACACCGGCTTATCCACACGATACCTTGAAAGTCACAGTCCGTGGGACAACTATGGGAACGTTTCGCGCCTTTAGTCATGCGCAGGCTTTCAACGTTTTTGACCTGCCGGTGGTAACTGTTCCTGTCGGTAAATCGAACGATGGCTTGCCGATCGGCGTACAGATAATTGGCCGTCCCTTTGAGGAAGAGATGGTTCTTACGGCCGCGGAAATAATCGAAGAAGCTATATAATCTGCCCAATCTGTCGATAGGAGTCGGATCATGGAGCCATTCGCTACCCTTCTTGCCTTGCTGTTCTTTGGGTTTCTCGGGATCGTGCTGCTGGTAATCGCAGCGAAGACCATCAGAATTGTGCCGCAAGCCACAGTTATGTTGGTTGAGCGCCTGGGGAGATTCGACCGGCTTGCCAGGGAAGGACTCAACATTTTCGTGCCTTTTATCGACAAGCCTCGCGCGGTGTTCTGGACCAACACGCGTCCGGGCCTGACGTCGATCGACCTGCGCGAACAGTACATCGATCTGCCACCGCAACCGGTGATCACTCGTGACAACGTCACGATCCATGTCGATTCGGTTGTTTACTGGCAGATCACCGATGCAATAAAAGCTGTTTACGAAATGAACGACCTGGTGGGCGGCATCGTGCAGTTGACAATCACAGGCATGCGCGCGGTGATGGGCGACATGGACCTGGACCACACACTCTCGCAACGCGATCAGATCAACTCCAAACTCCGTCTGATCCTCGATGAAGCGACTGATAAGTGGGGCGTGAAAGTTACGCGTGTTGACGTGAAGAACATTAATCCACCGGAAGACGTGCGCATCACGATGGAGAAACAGATGACCGCGGAACGCAATCGTCGTGCGCTCGTGTTGCAAGCCGAAGGCGATCGCCAGGCGGCAATCACGCGCGCTGAAGGCGAGAAGCAGGCGGCGGTGACACGTGCGGAAGGTGAGAAACAGTCAGCGATACTGGCAGCTGAGGGTGCGGCCCAGGCGCGTTTGAAAAATGCTGAAGCGGAGTCGGAAGCGCTGACTCGAATCGCGCAGGCGATTCCGGGTGGCGATCCGGGTCATTACCTGATCACGGTGCGTTATATTGAGAGTCTGCGCGACATGACCCGCACGAACAATTCGAAAGTGATCTTCATGCCGGTTGAGACTTCGTCGATGCTGTCGAGTTTGGGTGCGATTAAGGAAGTGTTGTCGCAAACGGGCGAGCAGGATCAAAAGGAACCATCGCCGCCACGGCCGCGGGAGTTGCCACGGTAACACGGATCTGCGCGGATTGTTTTACGGATCTGGGATCTGGTGGCGAGAGATTGCGGTATACCTCGAGCCTTTGCTGCTGAGTTCGCTGCGAAAGACGATCAGCTCGTGCACTGGGATTTCGATCGGTTCGAAGGTCATTTGTAAGTGAGTGTCGGCGAGGCGACGGGCGGCTTCGGGTTTGCGAATGCGTGCGATTGTTAGGTGAGGTTTGTACGCGCGGTCTTCCTTTGGGAAACCGGCGGCGGCACACTCGTCCTCGAATGTTTTTTGTAGTGCAGTTAGTTTGCCTGTGGGATCGCTGACGCCGATCCAGAGTACCTGGGCGCGGCTCGCTCGCGGAAACACGCCGGTATTTCCTATTCCAATCTGAAACATTGAAAACTGTTCTGTCGTGCGCGTCGCAGCCGCGAAGATCGTCGCGATGCGATCTAGCTCGACATTGCCGAAGAATTTCAACGTCAGATGAATGTTCTCAACGCGGCTCCAACTTGCTGCCGCATCAGGAACTTCTTTCCGCAACCCCGTGATATGTTCCTGCAATTGCGCGCGTACGTCTTCCGGAAGCTCAACAGCACAGAACACTCGCCACACTGATCCCAATTCACCCACTATTTGTGTGCTTTATGTGCCTTTTTGTGGCTCATTTTACTGGCTCGAGCACGAGTGTCTCTTTCGCGGCTTTGACCACCGCTGCAGCGGTGAACGGAAACTCACGCGGCGTCACCGCGCGCCAGTCTGCAAGTTGATCGCTCCAGTGCGGGCTCTTCGGCAACCCTGATTCGCCGAGCGCGATCCCTTGCTGTGTCTTGTCCCAATCACTCGGATCCGCAATCAAACGCATCGATACGCTCGACCCAACGTTCGGCGTAGCACCGATCAACCCACCCGTTCCGTTTTGCGGAAACGGCGGGACTGTGAATTGCGCACCGATCAATGGCGCGCCACCAAGCGGATGTGGAAAACGTGCCTTCCACATTCCACCCCAGGTCCATTTGGTTTCGTCTGCACCGAGATTCTTGGTCAGATTTCCTACCGCCTCGTCGTAACAAGCACGCAGCAGATCTGCATAGCTTGGAAACTCTTTTGGTAACCAGGCTGCGGGTTGGTCCTTCAGGATGCGATCGAGAGTCGTATCAAAGTTGCTCCACTGATAATTCCGCACGAGGTCAGGACCGAGCGCGGCAGCCAGGATTTTTGAACGAAATGCCAGCCGCATCTGTGAAGCGATTAGGGCGACGATCGATTCGGCGTTGACTTCTCCATCCCATTTCTCAAACGCATCGAGCGTCGCGCGCAACTTGTCGTCAGCGGGTGTCAGCTTCGGTCTTAACAGTTTGACCGTTTCCTTTGTGAAGAAAACACCGGCGATGGAGTAAACGTCACCCAGCACGCGTCTGAAGTCGTCTGCGGACAGCTTGGGTTTCTCGTTCAGCAGATCCCAGATCCGGCGCGCGCGATACGGCTGCGCCCAGGAGTGCGTGAGAAAGTAAGGATAGTCAGTACCGACGATGCGCTGGTTAGCGGTGACGATTATTCCCGACGGTGGATCGTAGAGCGTCGGCAATTTCGCGATCGGAATGTAACTGGTCCACTCTCCCGCATCGGTTGCACCGTCGTACGGCACACTGCCGTCACCCGACTTGCGAATCGGCACGACGCCGGCGGCGTGATAGCCAATGTGGCCGTCAACATCTGCATACACCATGTTCTGTGTCGGCGCGGTGAATGACTCGAGCGCGGTGTTGAACTCTTTCCAGTTGCGCGCGCGGTTCAGGATGTAGGTTGAGTCGGCGTTGTTCTTCGATGGATCGAGGGCGGTCCAGCGCAGTGCGTAGCGTTTGCCGTCGCCCTCGAAGATGATTGGACCATGACGCGTCACAGTCACTTCCTGAATGACGGTATCGTATTCGGAACTGCCGATTCCTTTTCTGACTTTGATCTCCTCGCGACGGACTACCGCATCCTGCCAACCAGCCGGTGTTTGATACTGCTTCGGATTGTCGGGATTAAACTTCTCGATATACAGATCCTGCACATCTGGTCCAACATTCGTGAAACCCCATGCGATGCGATCGTTGTGACCAATGATCACTCCGGGCAAACCGGCTGTGCTGACGCCGGCGACTCGTGTGCCGGGCGTGCTCAAGTGGATCATGTACCAGATCGACGGCGCCGTTGGACGCAGGTGTGGATCGTTTGAAAGCAAAGGTTTGCCGGTAACGGTTCGATTTCCGCTGACGACCCAGTTGTTGCTGGCGGCGAGCGCGTCTGTATCGAAGCCGATGCGGTTCAGTGCGGCGGCCGCTATCGTCTGGTTGTACGCGAGCTTTTCTAAAAATTCACGAGACGTGGGCTCGGCTTTCAGTCGCGCGGATGCCCCTTTGGTCTGTGTGTCTTTGCCGACGACGAGCACGTCGATCGGTGAGATCTCGGGCAGAAGCTCGGCACGTTTCTCGGCCGGTAAAACCGAGAGCGCCTGGCGCATTATGTCCAGACGCCAGGTGTCGGAGAGTGCTTCGAAAAAGATCTTGATGACTGCGAGTGAATCGGCCGGCGTCCAGGGACGAAAGCTGTATTGCAGGATCTGAAACTCCGGCGGCATTGACTTCGGATCGAGTGAAGCGGCGTAGGCGTTGACGCCACGAGCATAGGCTTCCAAAACCGCACGCGTGCGTGGCGAGGCGGCAGCGAATTCCGCTTCGGCTGCCTGGGTAAAACCGTAGGTGCGATGCAGTTTGTCCTGATCGAGGGCGAGGTTGTTTGGTCCCGCAGTGAGAACTTCCGCCAGTTCGCCGCGCACCGTACGACGGAACAGATCCATTTGCCAGAGACGATCGGCGGCGGTGGCGTAACCCTGAGCGAAGTAGAGATCCTCGTCGTTTTTGGCTTCGATGTAAGGAATGCCGCGCTCATCGCGGTAGATGGTGATCTTGTCCTTGATGCCTTTAATCTGAACCGCATTCTGTTGGGCAAGAGCGCTCGAACTGCACAGACAAACTAAGACGATCAAGAGGACATAAACGCATCGCATAGATTCGACTTCCTTTAATCCACAGATTACGCAGATTCTAACAAACAATCCGTGTAATCTGTGTATAACTAAATTCCTCGTGACGTTGACCGCGTCCGGCAAATCCAATATAGTCCCGAGCGTGCGGTCCCAAGCCGCCCTCGCATACTCAAGGTTCGAACTTCGCCCACAGCACTTCTTAGGGCCTATAGAATCAATATTACCCCCACGGTAATGCTCGTCTCAGAGCGCGGTCGAACACAATGGGTGCGCGTTGGTGCGTTGAGCGAAACGAGTACTCAGGAACTTTTCAGCATTATCAATGGAGAAACAGTCATACAGTAGTCGACAGTCAGGCAGTATTGATCTGTTATCGAGCATGCGTTATTCAGTGGTACTCCTTCTCTTAATCTCTTTTGAGGTGCTGTCGCAGCCAGCCTCGCGGCAGGTGCCAAAAAATCAGGCCGGATCAGATGCAGTGTCACTAGCCATTTGGCAAGATGCATTGTCTACCGCCGATCAGGTTATCGATCAGGTTAGCGAAATTAAGGATCTTCGCGCACGTGTTGCATTGGCTGAGAAACTTGTTCGAATCCTGGCCAAGTCACGTTCCGAACGTTTGCGCAAATTGCTCAACACTCTCTTCGATGACGCCATCGCATTAAAAACTGACTTTGCGAAAACTAATCCGGCGCCATCCGATCTCGATTCGCTCGTCGGTAGAATATTGTTGCCAGTTACATGCGGTCGAGCCACCGCGAGGCGGCGTTCTCAGCCGCTGATCTCTGGAAGAACTCAACAGCGGATCTTAATTCGGATTCTGGCGCCAAAGAGACTACTGAGGAATACCTGATTAATAAGGCAGAAGCTACGACCGATCCAAAGCGCAAGGATCAACTTTACTTTCGGGCGGCACTGGTGGCGGTACGGCTCAAAAAGTACGAAGCTGCCTTCGACAACGTCCAAAGAATTTCCGCAGACTACAACGACAAAGCAAAACAGTTTCTTCGATTTAATATCGCTTTACAGAAGATAAAAGACCACCAGTTTTCAGACGCCGAAAAACTCGCCCGGATGGATAACTTGCTCGCGCGCAGGGGGGTCATCTTTATATTAATTGCGGATGATTTGATACAGGAGAATCCTTCACGAGCGTTGCAGTACCTTGATGAAGTTCAGCAATTGGTTGACAACTTATCCGACGAAAGGGAAAAACTATCAGTACTGATTGGAGCTGCCAGTGTCTATGCTCGGTTAGACACCTTTAGGGCTTCTGAAATACTCCAGCAGATAATCCAACACGCCAACAAAGTGCAGAACTTTGTTGGCGATTCCACTATCTCAAATGTTCTTGAAATTGGTGGCTTCTATTATGATTATTCAATCTTTTCTGATGAGTTAAATGTGTTCGACCTGGTAAAACGGCTTACTGCTGGTTCCTATTACGCGACCCTTCATGACATACGCTCACTAAATAATGTTACTTTGCGACTGCACGCGATACTGGCACTTTGCTCGGCCGTTATTCTCGAACAGAATCAACCTGGCCGTGCTATTCAGCGAAACTGAGCTATTCGAAATCTTGTCAACCACGAAATCTTGTCCTAGAATCGCGGCACAAATGGTTCGTTTCGTTCTCATTCTTGCCCTGCTGATGTGCTGCGTTATCACTGTCGCCGCACAACAGCGACCGCTCATCACCGAAGATGTCGACATCATTCCGCCCGGATCGATCCGCATCCAAGCGGGCATCGATTTCATGCAGGGAGCCAAGTATACCGTGTCGGGTATCCGGGGTGATCTGACGCGCGTCGGTGTTATCGGTGTTAGTTTCGGGATGAGCCCTAACGTGGAGTTTCAGATCGAGGGTGTAGCTCAGAACTACGTCAGCATCAACTCTCGTGGCCCGTCAGCGATCCCTCTCGATCTTCTGCCCGGCGCCAACTCGACCAACGACACCGGGGATTTCACTCTCTCAGCAAAATTCAAACTGCGTAACGAGACGCGTCGTGGTCCATCGCTCGGGTTTCGTTTTGGTGTGCAGCTTCCCAACTCGAACGAAGCGCGTGGCATCGGCCTTAATCAAACGAATGCGTTCGGGCAGATCCTGGTGGGTAAAAAGTTTGGACCGGACGGACGCTTCAACACATTCGGCAATCTCGGTATCGCGATTCTCACTGCCCCAACCGAGCTCTTCACTCAGAACGACGTGCTGACTTACGGGCTTGCAGGTATTTTCCGTATCAACAAACAATTCAGCATCGCGGGCGAGGTTAACGGACGCGCGAACACGCGACCGGGAAATGGGCCGCTCGGCACGGAGTCGCAGGCAGAAGCGCGACTCGGCATGCAAGTCAGAGCTTCGGGATTGCGTTTCGACTTCGCCGGTATCAAAGGTCTCACCAGCTTCAGTCCCAACTCCGGCTTCACCATCGGAGTCACTTACGACACGCCTGCTGTTTTCGCACCAGTTAAATAGCCACAAAGAGGCACATAAGGCACAAAAACAGATCTTTAAAAAGCTATTTGTGCATTTTGTGCCTTTTTGTGGCTAAATAACCGCCGCATGTATGACTGGTTAGCGGCCGTTGCCCGCTGGTTGGAAGTTAACGTTATTGGCTTGCCGATTTATTTTGCGGCGCCCGCGATGATCATTATCGGGGCGCTCGATTCCTCGCTGCTGTCTTTACCCGAAATTAATGATTACCTGGTGGTCGGGCGTTGTTTTAAAGACCATACCGCAGTCTGGTATTTCCCTCTTTTTGCCGCGACCGGAAGCGTAGTTGGGTGTCTTCTTCTTTACACCATCGTTCGCCGTGGTGGACAGGCCGTGTTGCGGAAACGTTTTCCGTTGCAGAGTATCAAACGCGTCGAGCAAGCGTACGAACGCTTTGGTTTTCTCGCCATCGGCATTCCCGCGATACTACCGCCACCCTTGCCTTTCAAGATCTTCGTGGCGACTGCCGGTGCGCTAGAGTACCCGCGCTGGAAATTTTTGCTGACGGTGATGATCGCGCGCTCGCTGCGTTACTACGTGGAAGGCATCCTCGCTGTGTACTATGGTCGCCGCGTCCTGCTGTTCATGAAAGATAACGGACTGGTGATCATCAGTATCGTCGCGACCGCGCTGCTCATCGGACTGCTCATTTATTTCTTCGTCAAACGGCGACTGAAAGGAACCCCTGATTGAAATCTCTTCTTCATTTTTTTACCAAGTGGCTTACACGTCTTTCTGAATACCTGATCACTTTTGGTGCCTTTGGTCTGTTTGCGGTTGCGCTGCTCGATTCGACGTTTGTGCCGCTGCCGAGCAGTGCGGACGCGTTGATGATCTTGTTATCGACGACTTATCCGAGCTGGATGTTGCTTTACGCGTTTATGGCGACCGCCGGCTCGGCGATTGGTTGCTGGATTCTCTATCTCATATCGCGACGCGCAGGCGCGCGTGCGTTGAACAAGTTTTCGGAAACGAAACAGCGGCGGGTCAAGCATTGGATAGAACGTTACGATGCGATGGCTGTATTGGTAGCAACACTATTGCCACCGCCGTTTCCGTTCAAGTTGTTTGTGATCACCGCGGGCGTGTTTCGGTTTAGTTTGCTGCGGTTCATGATTGCGATTATCGCCGGACGCGCTTTCCGGTTCCTGCTTGAAGGTTACTTTGCGGTGCGTTACGGCGCGCAGGCGAAAGAGATACTGGCGAGATACTATCCGTGGATTGGTCTGGGACTCGTGGTGGCGATCGTGTTGTTCGTGTTCGTAAAGCGCTGGGTCAAGCGCGAGACAGAAATATTAGCCGCAGATTAATTTCTGATCCGCGTCAATCCGCGTTTATCTGCGGCTCGAATTGGAAGTCTTTCGCGGCGGCGAGATCTTTGATGCCGTGCGTTTCTTCGAGTTTCGTGAGTAACAAGAGAAAGATTTCGGCGGTGGCGAGTGCGTCACTGCCCGCACGATGGCGGCTCACGATCGGAATCGAGAAGTGATCGGCGATCGTGTCGAGACGGTGATTGCAAAGATCCGGCAACGCGCGTCGTGAAAGTCTGACCGTGCAAAGGTGCGGATTAACCATGCGATGTCCGGGATATACGCGCGAGATCTCGTGATTCAAAAAGCTCGTGTCAAACGGCGCGTTATGGGCCACCAGGACCGAGTCACTCACGAAGTCAAGCCATTGCGGCGCCAGTTCAGCAAATACGGGAGCGCGCTTGACCATCTCGTTTGAGATGCCGGTGAGTGAAGCAACAAAGCGCGGGATCGGAATCTCAGGATTGACGAGGGACGAGAATTTATCGACGATGCGCCCGCCGCGAATGCGATAAGCACCGAGTTCGATGAGACGATTGGGCGGCGTCTTCGCGCCCGTGGCTTCTACGTCAACGACTACGAAGTCGAGATCCTTGAGCTGTCGCGATTGACTGTCATCAGCTAGTAGTTCGACAGTGTTGTTCTCGATGAACTTGAAGCGACGATCGTTACGAATTAGATCGGCGACGAGGAGTCCCGCGAGTTCGTCGTCTATGTGAGAGAGTTTGAAAACTGCGTCGACGATCTCCGACGCAGCCGCGCGTCCGCCGGAGCAAGTTAGCAGGTCGATTGTGTCCTGAACGAGAGTAGAATCTGAAACTAAATTCGAATAAGGCGGCATTCGGGCCGAATTGTAGCATGTACAAACACCACGAGGTAAGGAATTGAACGCTGAACAAGTGATCGATCAATTCAGAACTACAGGCGCGCTTCTGGAAGGTCATTTTCAACTGTCGAGTGGTTTGCACAGCACGGTCTATTTGCAGTGTGCGCTCGTGCTTCAGTTTCCGGCGCGTGCGGAAAGCTTCGGGCAAGCGATTGCGGCGAAGTATCGAGGCGAGGGAATTCAGCTCGTGGCGTCGCCGGCGATTGGCGGGATCGTGATTGGACACGAAGTCGCGCGAGCCCTAGGCGCTAGATTTATCTGGACCGAACGCGAGGGCGATCAGATGACCTTGCGCCGCGGCTTTACGGTTTCGCCGGGTGAGAAGACTTTAGTGGTTGAAGACGTGATCACGACTGGTGGTTCAACACGCGAGACGATCGAAGCACTAAAGCGAGCCGGCGCTGATGTTGTCGCGGCCGCCGCGATCATTGATCGCTCGGCGGGTAGTGCTGATGTTGGTGTGCCGCTGACAGCACTCGCCGCGCTCAAAGTGTTGTCGGTTCGTGCTGTGGAGTGTGATGCGTGCAAACTCGGTGAACCAGTAGCGAAGCCGGGCAGCCGGAAGATCTCACAGTGAATTACAAACTACTCCTTCAGTACGATGGCACAGACTTTCACGGCTGGCAGATTCAGGAAGGTCACAGAACGGTTCAAGGCGAACTGACGCGCGCGCTTTCGCTGATAGATGGACGCAGCGTTAATGTTCATGGCTCCGGACGCACTGACGCCGGTGTTCACGCAGAAGGACAGGTCGCGAGTGTTGGGATCGAGCGCGACATAACTGCGGGGAAGCTACGCGCGGCGATCAATGGTAACGTCGGTCGAGATGTGCGCGTGTTATCAGTTGAGACTGCCGCTGACGACTTTCACGCACGTTATTCCGCGATCGGGAAGGCTTACGTTTACCGCATCGTGAATGGTCCAGTGATTTCACCGTTTTGGTGGCGCTACGCTCATCACGATGCACGCGCTCTCGACCTCGAGCAAATGCGTGAAGGGGCGGAGTTGTTTCGTGGCAGGCACGACTGGACCGCGTTCTCGGCCGCGCAATCGGATGTTGAAGATCGCATACGAACCGTCACTGGGATCGAAGTGATGGAGCGAGCTGACGAGCGCGCGCAAGGAACTTTGATCGAGATCCGTGTAAGCGCGGAAGGATTTCTGCGTTATATGGTTAGAGCGATGGCCGGCGCCTTGATGGCGTTGGGCCGTGGCGAACTCGATCACGATTCGATAACAGAGGCGCTCGAGACCGGAAACCGCCCGCTTGCCGCAGTGACGGCGCCGGCATGTGGGTTGACGTTGGTGCATGTGCGCTATTAGTGAGTTTCACGCAAAGACGCAAAGTTTGCGCTAAGACGCAAAGAAAACTTAGCGCCTTTGCGTCTTCCTTTGCGCTTTTGCGTGAAACTGTTTTAATGACTCGTTTATGCTTACTAACTTTACTGGACTAATTCAAAAAGGCACGCGAGAAGAAGCGTTGCTCGGCGCCGTCGCCTGGGATCGGTTGCCGCGACACGTTGCGATTATCATGGACGGTAACGGTCGCTGGGCGGCCCAACGCGGACAGCCACGCATCGCGGGCCATAAAGCGGGCGTCGAGGCGGTGCGCGCCGCTGTCGATACTGGCGCGCGCCTGGGACTGAATGCTTTGACACTTTACGCATTCTCGACCGAGAACTGGAAACGCCCACGCCTGGAAGTCGACGCCTTGATGCGCATGTTGCGCCGCTACCTCCGCCTCGAACTCGACGCAATCGATCGCCAGAACATCAAGTTTCAGACAATCGGTCGCACCGCGGCCCTCCCGGAAAACGTTCGTCACGAAATCGTGCGAGCCACCGAGCAGACTGCCAGAAACAAAGGCATGATTTTGACGGTAGCGCTGAATTACGGCGGGCGCGCCGAGATCGTCGATGCCGCACGCGCGGCCGTCAGACGATTAGCGGACGAAGGCGGCCGGCCCGATGAACTTACTGAAGAGCGCATCGCCAGTGAGCTCTACACGCGTAACCTGCCCGAACTCGATTTACTCGTGCGCACGAGCGGTGAGTTGAGAATCTCAAACTTCCTGCTCTGGCAAAGCGCGTACAGCGAGATCTATGTTACGGAGACTCTGTGGCCCGACTTTCGCCGCGTACATTTGCTCGAAGCCGTGGTTGACTATCAGCGCCGCAATAGAAGATTTGGTGGATTGAAGCTCGTCGTTAATAAAACTTAGGTCCTATTGGATGAAAAGAATCCTAACGGCGGTCATCGTTTTACCCTTCCTGATCGCCTCAATTCTCTTTGCTTCTTTATGGTGGGTGTTTGTCTTGCTCGCAGCGGCCGCGATGGTTATCGGTCTCTGGGAGTTTTACCTGCTCGCGAAAAAACTCCAACTCAAACCCGCTCCCGGCGCCGGATATCTGGCGGGCGCTGCAATCGTCACGATCTCATTGCAGAACGATCCGGCTGTTAATGTGTTGCTGGTCCAATTCGTAATCATTGTGTTGACCGTAGGCTCGTTGATCGCTGCGACGTTGCGTGGCGCTCCGTTCGACAAGATGATTGCTTCTGTTGGCGCGACGATCCTCGGCGTGCTTTATATTCCGCTGTTGGGCAGTCATCTGGTGGCGCTACGCACCGGTTTCAATCAGATGCTCTCAGCACATCTGTTGTCGTTCTTCTTTCTGGTGTTGATGGGCGGAGACGCGGGCGCTTACTACGTCGGTCGTGCTTTGGGTAAACGTAAACTCGCGCCTTCGATCAGTCCCGGCAAAACCTGGGAAGGCGCGGTTGGTGGGCTCGTGGCGGCACTCGCGATGGCGACGCTCGCCCATTTCTGGTTCTTTCGCGAACTGCCGCTCAAATACACTCTACCACTCGCAGCATTGATGACCCTCGTCGGAATCTTCGGCGACCTCGCCGAAAGCGCCCTCAAACGTGGCGCGGGTGCAAAGGACGCCGCCAACATTCTGCCCGGACATGGCGGCATACTCGATCGACTCGATAGCTTGCTCTTCAATGCGCCGCTCATCTACTATTTTGCACGCTTCTACTTCCATAGCTGATGATCACGAAGAAGAGCGTTTTCGTTGTTGGCGGCGTGCTCGTCGCGCTCGCGCTTTTGACAACTATCTTTATCGTAATAATCGTTTTTTTGGGGCTTTATACGGTAAAAAATAGCGAGTCGGCGGAAAAGGCGAAGGCCTATTTGCGAAGTAATGAGAAGCTGAAGCAGGATATTGGCGAAGTGCAAAACTTCGGCAACATTGTTACCGCCGCCATCAATGACCGCAACGGCAATAGCGAAGTGACTCTGAAGCTAAAGGTTTTTGGCGAACGCAAGACCGTTAACGTCACCGTTGACCTGATACTCGTGCAGGGCAACGCCTGGCGCGTAACTTCGGCATCGTATGTGAACTCAAACGGTCAAAAGGTCCCTCTACTCGACCCCTACGATACAAAGGTACAAATTCCCCGCTTAGCTGCATGACTGAAACAATAGATAGCCCAGGTGTTGCGATCCTTGGTTCAACCGGGTCGATCGGATGTAATAGTCTGCGCGTCATCGAGTCGTTAACGACTCGCATGCGTGTCGTCGCGCTGGCGGCCGGAACGAATGTCGAACGACTCGCGGATCAGATCGCAACGCATTTGCCGGAATTAGTTTCGGTTGACACTGAAACAGCGGCGCACGATCTGCGCGCGATGTTGTTTGCGCGTAATGTGGATCTGCCGCGCATCGTCGTCGGTGAAGAAGGATTGTGTGAAGTTGCCACTCATCCGGAAGCTGATTGCGTGATCTCCGCCACTGTCGGCGCGGTTGGTTTTGTTCCGACACTCAAAGCACTTGAAGCCGGCAAGCGCGTCGCACTCGCCAACAAAGAAACACTCGTGATGGCCGGCGAGTTGATGACCGCAGCTGCAAAGAAGTCAGGCGCCGAGTTGTTGCCGGTTGACTCCGAGCACAACGCTTTGCACCAGTGTCTGCGAGGTGAACGACGTGAAGAGGTACGTCGCATTATCCTCACTGCTTCCGGCGGACCGTTTCGCACTAAGAACAAAGAGGAAATGGAGCTCGCAACCGTCGCGGAAGCAATGCGCCACCCGACCTGGAACATGGGCGCGAAGATCACGATCGACTCAGCAACCTTGATGAACAAAGGTCTCGAGGTTATCGAAGCTCATTGGCTGTTCGGATTCGGACCGGACGAGATCGACATTATCGTTCATCCCGAGTCCGTAGTTCATTCGATGATCGAGATGGTCGATGGTTCTGTGATTGCTCAGCTAGGCGTTACGGATATGCGCCACGCGATTCAGTATGCGCTCACCTATCCCGAGCGACATACCTGCCAACTGCCGCCGCTGGATTTGACCACTGTTTCCGGTCTTCACTTCGAACCGCCCGATCTGGATCGTTTTCCATGCATACGACTCGCATACCGGGCCCTTAGTGAAGGCGGGACATTGCCGGCGGCGATGAACGCAGCTAACGAGGAAGCCGTGGCCGCATTTCTCGACGAACAAATCGGCCTGACTGAAATTCCCCGCGTTATCGAGTCGGTCATGAACAACCACTCAAATCACCCCGCAAAAGACATCGCGACGATTCTCGCCGCCGATCACGAGGCCCGCCTCGCCGCCCGCGCCGCAATCGAAGACTTAAGCCACGGATTGACGCGGGTGAACGCGGATCCGATCCGTGTTCATCCGTGATATCCGTGGTAAACTCAATTTTGTGCAACCTGACTCGAAATAGTCGAGTCTAAAAGTGGTTGTTTGACGTAAGACTACAAGAAGAAGGTCTTGAATGCCGACTCTATTAGTTGCAATAGCGTTTATCTTCATCCTCGGTTCGGCCGTTGTCCTACACGAATTCGGCCATTTTATTGTTGCCAAACTGTTTAAGATTCGCGTCGAGACCTTCTCGGTCGGCTTCGGGCCGCGTCTATTTGGCAGAAAATGGGGACATACGGACTACCGCGTCTCGGCGATTCCGCTCGGTGGCTACGTAAAGCTCGGCGGCGACGAGTCAAACGCTCCGCTCGAAGGCGCCAGCGCTCCGGACATTCCGCCCAACGAGCAGTTCAACCTGCGTCCACGCTGGCAACGTGTGCTCGTTGCAGTGGCGGGACCCGTCATGAATATTATTACGGCACTAGCGATCCCGTTTGCGGCAGCTTTTATGTACGGAGTGCCCGCGACGCCCGCGCCCGTTGTTTATTACGTCAATGAAAAAGGCGCAGCCGCTCAGGCAGGTCTTCACCCCGGTGATCGGATAGTTTCTTTCAATGGTACTGAGAATCCGAGTTGGGACGTCATCAGTGGCGATGCACTGCTTTCGCCCGGCCGTGCTTTGCCGGTCGTCGTAAATAGAAACGGCAGTGAAGTCGCACTTACGATCACGCCGACCACGCGAACGGAAAACGGCGAGGCCGCCGGGTATCTCGACTTCATTCCCGATTATGGCGGTTTACCGGTGGTAGTTGGTGAGGTTCAATCCGGTTCGCCCGCCGAAGCCGCGGGTTTGAAAGAGGGCGACCGCTTCCTGAAAATCGGCGGAGAAGATATCAAGAGCTCGGCGCAGGTGACGGAGTACATTCGCAGTCATGATGCGCAGCCAATCGCGATTACAGTTGCACGAAACGGACAGCCAACGGAGCTGAAAACTGACGAACGCCGCATCAATGGCCGGCTCGGATTCGTGGTTAGTGAACAATATCCGCTTCACGCCGCGAGCGTAGGCTCAGCAGGCAGGTACGCCTACAACCAAAACCTTCAGATCCTTCGCTTGACTGGAAAAGCTTTGGGACAGGTCTTCAGTGGTCAGCGTTCGTTCAGAAACACTGTGTCGGGCCCTATCGGCATCTATCAGGCGACGCAGAAGTCGATTGAAAAGCTGGGTTGGGACGGTGTTTTTGGAATGCTGGGATTTTTAAGTTTGAACCTCGGTATCTTCAACTTACTGCCGATTCCAGTGCTCGATGGCGGCGCGATCTTCCTGCTCCTGCTTGAAGGTTTGCTGGCGATCATCGGTTTGTCGATCTCAACGGCCGTGCGCGACCGCATTCAGCAGGTCGGCTTCGTGATGGTTCTGCTTTTAATGGTTTTTGTGATCAGTAATGATCTGATAAAGACATTCGGAGGGAATCGCGAACCGGAGAAACCACCGGCCACTGCACCCGCACAGAAATAACCAATGCGCAAGACCCGTCCAGTTCAGGTAAAGCACATACAGATTGGTGGTGGCGCCCCCGTAGCGATTCAGTCGATGACAAAGACTGACACGGCGGATGTGGGCGCAACTGTGGCTCAAATCGAAGAGATGGTCCGTGCCGGTTGCGAGATTGTACGGCTCGCGGTTCCCGATAACGATGCGGCAGTTGCGCTGAAAGAGATTCGCAAGCGCGTCCCCGAAGTTCCGATCGTTGCCGACATTCATTTCCACTACAAACTCGCGTTGATGGCGCTCGAAGCAGGTATCGACAAGCTGCGTTTGAATCCCGGAAACATTGGTTCTCACGATCGCGTGCGCGAAGTTGTGCGCGCGGCGCAGGCGCAGAAGGTTCCGATAAGAATCGGCGTGAATGGCGGGTCGCTCGAAAAAGATCTGCTCAAGAAATATGGCACAGCGACTCCCGAAGCGATGGTCGAGTCCGCGATGCGTCACATTCAAATCCTCGAAGATCTCGACTTCACCGACATCATCATTTCGCTGAAGGCTTCCGACGTGCATCGCACAGTCGAGGCTTATCGACTACTCGCGCAGAAGGTTGACTATCCGTTTCATCTCGGCGTCACCGAAGCGGGTACTTCGTTCAGCGGCACCGTGAAGTCTTCAATCGGACTCGGCATCCTGCTTTACGAAGGCATTGGCGATACGATTCGCGTTTCGCTTGCGGCTGAACCGCAGGAAGAAGTGCGAGTGGCGTGGGAGATTGTGAAGTCGCTGGGTCTGCGGACGCGCGGAGTTACGGTGGTTGCGTGTCCGACCTGTGGTCGACTCGATGTGGATAACTTTGTCGGTATCGTCACTGAGATCGAACGGCGATTGGCCCACATCGAAGAACCGCTTCATCTTTCGATCATGGGTTGCGCGGTTAATGGACCAGGCGAAGCGCACGATTCACAACTCGGAATTACGTTTGGTCGCGGCGTCGGGATGATCTTCAAAGACGGCGTGCCGATGCGCAAGGTTGCGGGTGAGAATATTGTCGAAGCCTTCGTGATGGAAACCGAAAAGTTACTCGCTGAACTAAAGAATCAGCCGCAGATTAACGCGAATGCACGGTGATCTGAATTTACCGGACCTTCGGTCGCTTCTGTGCGGCAACGTCGCCCGCCATTACCAGAAACAGCGCATCCGTCGTTATCTTGCGATTGATGTTCACGATCAGTTGTTCGCGCAGATCTTCGATTTGAAGAATCCAGTCAGCCGCGCGTGACGAATCGAGTTTCCCGGCAATCTCCCGCAACTCAGCCGACAAGTCTTCGTTCACCAGTTGCTCTGAATTGACGCCGAGCGACAACATCCACGCATCGCGAATCAGCGTCTCGAGAACGTCCAGGCGTTCTTCAAACTCATCTTTGTATTGAGCTTCGTTGAGCTGTTCAGCCGCCCGCAGCAGTTGCGCGCGATCCTGGCTGAGCACGAGCGCGCTCAGCACTTTGAGCATCGCTTTGCGCTGCGACGTGAACGTTACGAGATCGCCTGAGAGTGCGCGTCCGATGCTGCCGCTCGCCGCACGCGCGCGGAGTCGTGCAGTCTTAGTGTCCGCCAGTTTGTTCTTCGTCAAATGAGTTTCGATCTCAGCGGGTGTTAACGGCGAGAAACGGATCATCTGGCAACGCGAAAGAATCGTCGCTAGCAGCATTGCCGGACGCGCAGTGATCAGGATCAGGTATGACGTCCCTGGCGGCTCTTCGAGTACTTTGAGCAGAGCGTTTGCTGAAGCGTCGTTGAGTTTGTCGGCTTCGTCGATCAGGAAAACTCGCGCCTTGCCTTCGAAGGGGCGAAAGTTTGCTTCCTTCTCGATCTGTCGCATCTGTTCCACGCGCAACACACGTTTCGGAGCGACAACGAGGCCAACGTCGGGATAATCAGTCCAGATTATTTGCGTCCACTCGTCTGCATCTTCGCGTTGCGGATAGTTGAGTTTGACGATGCGCGTGCATGACGAACATACGCCACACGCTTCATGATCTTTCGGCGTGCGACAGTTCAAGGCTCGCGCTACTTCGAGCGCGAAGCGTTTCTTGCCGATGCCTTCTTCGCCAACGAACAGCATCGCGCCCGGCAACCGATCAGCCACCAGCATTTGTTTCAACGCCGCTTTGACGCGCTCGTTTCCGGTTAACTCAGTAAACATAATTCATCGCAAGATGACCGCGGCTTTGGAGAAACGGAATGATGATCTCCTTGAGGCGGTCCTGGGTGTATTCGACTGGACCACTCGTATCAATCAACTTAACGCGTTCAGGTTCAGCCCGCGCGATTTGCAGATAGGCGTCGCGCACACGCGCGTGAAAGTCGGCTTTCTCGATGTCGAGACGATCGCGTCCCGAAGACCTTCCTGTTGTACGTCTGGAAGTGCGGTTGATTGATTCATCGATTGAGAGATCGAAGAGCAACGTCAGATCCGGTTTCAATCCGTCGGTCGCTAACTGCACGATCTGCGAGATCAACTCCGGCGAAAAACCACGACCCGCCCCCTGATAGGCTACTGTCGCGTCGGCATAACGATCCGAGATGACGACCTTTCCGGCTTTCAACGCAGGAAGCAGGACGCGACGGACGTGCTGGGCGCGGTCGGCGGCAAAGACCAGCAGCTCGGTTAGTGGATCGACTTCCTCCATTGCGTCGAGCAGTGCGGCTCTCAAGCGCACACCGAGCGCCGTGCCGCCAGGCTCACGAGTCAAAAGGGCATCACAACCGTTCGCGCGCAGGAAATTGCCCAGTAAACGTAATTGGGTAGACTTCCCACTGCCGTCAATGCCCTCGAAAGTTATGAAGGTTCCAGACACAGTTCCTCTTGTCTTGAAGGAGTTCTTCTCTGCGGCCCTCTGCGTATCTCTGTGTTCTCTGCGTTGAATGAGCGTTTTTTAACGCAGAGGACCGCAGAGATACGCAGAGGGCCGCAGAGCACGCGAAAGTGTAAACGAATGTCACGCCTCAGGCGAGTTGACGTCGGAACGCGGGTTGGCTTCGGTGGTGGCTTGTGAATGCAGTTCACCGGTACCGCGTCTCGATTGCGAGATGGTCGAGATGGCGTGTTTGAAGATCAGTTGTTCCTGAGAGCCCGACTCGAGCAGGACCGAAAACTTATCAAAACTGCGGATTCGGCCGGTCAGCTTCGCGCCATTCAGCAGGTAAACGATCACGGAAGTCTTTTCACGACGCACCGTGTTGAGAAAGGCGTCCTGGATATTTTGTGGTGCCTGTTTGCCGTCCGACATGTTGAAAACCCGGGGTGGATTGGTTAAACCGCGCGGTACAAGGAGATTACAACACGGATCTTTGGCTGACAAGAGATCCGAGAAGATGTTAGAGAAAGATGATTATTTGAACCGTGGCCCACTGGCCAGAAATTCAAGAACCGATCGCAATATGTCTTTTTCCTCACCAAAACCATGAAACCATTCCACGCCAGCTTCATGGCGAAACCATGTCAATTGACGTTTGGCGTAGTGGCGCACGTCGAGTTTGGTCTGTTCGACCGCGCTTTCGAGCGTTCGTGATCCCTGTAAATACTCAACTACGCGCCGGTAGCCGTGCGCGCCAAGTGCGTTCGATGACGAGGGAACTCCGCGGGCCAGCAGGTCTCGAACTTCATCGACCAGACCGGCGCGAAAATGCGCTTCGGTGCGCTCGTTGATGCGCTGGTAGAGCTCCGCGCGAGGTGGATTGAGGGCGAGAACGCGCAGCCGGCGCGAGCTTTCGTGCGGTTCGGGACGAGCAGGCCGTTGGTCCACGATCGATTCTCCGGTTTGAAAATAGACTTCAATGGCGCGTTGGACGCGTGGCCAGTCTCGTGGAAAGTTTTGTTCTGCTGCCGCCGGATCGACGCGGTTCAGCAGGCGGTGCAGGTGTTCCGAGCCGTGTCGTTCGCGGATTTGAGTGAGACGAAGGCGCAGCGATTCGTCAGTTGGTGGACTTTTGAAAAATGGGTGGCGCAAGGCGCGTAAATAGAAACCCGTGCCGCCGACGAGCAACGGCACGCGGCCACGGCTCTCGATTTCTTCGATCTTGTTTGCGGCTTCACGGGCCCATTCACCGGCGGTGTAGTTGATAGTAGGCAAGACGAAGTCGATCAGGTGATGCGGAATGCCTTTGCGTTCTTCGAGTGGGACTTTGGCTGTGGCGATCTGGATCTCTTTGTAGACTTGTACGGAGTCGCAGTTGATGATCTCGCCATTGAGCTCGAGTGCGACTTCGATTCCTAGGGTGCTTTTGCCGGAGGCTGTTGGACCAACGATGGCGATGACTGGCGTTTCAGAGGGCACGCAGCAATATTACAACCCAAATTAGGCCGAGTAACAGAAGACCACCGACGATTTGATTGCGTGAAAATTTCATAAACACGGATGACACGGATTACCAACAAGATTAACGCGGATCAATACATGCGTGTGAGTTCGATGCCGGTGTAATAGGCTTTGAGAATTTGCTCTGCCGACCAGCCTTGCTTTGCGAGGCCGTAGGCGCCGACCTGGCACATGCCAACACCGTGGCCCCAGCCGCGTCCGATGAAGACGAATTCGGTTATGCGGCCAGTATCGTCGTATTCGCGATCGATTACGAAGAGTTGCTCGCGTAAGCCGAGCGCTGAACGAATGCGACCGCCGCGAACGTGTGCTGTTCCGTTAGTTCCTACGATCTCGAGATCAGTGACGCGATGCGAGGCGCCACGCGATGCAACGCGCAGGTCGGTAATTGGCCCAATACCTTTCGCTGCACGCGCGAGGCGCGCCTGTACCTGGCCCACCGACAATCCGCGGGTCCAGTTAGCAAACGGTGAAAAGCGATCGGCCGCCGCGCCATTTGTCGCCGGCTTCACTTCCAGAAAATCGATCTGTCCATTCGCGGCAAGGTGATAGGTAACAGGCTCTCCACCAACAAGCGCCACCGAAGACACCGGATACGGACGTTCGCCGAGGTAGCGAAACAAAAACGCGTCCGGATTAACTTTGATTGATTGCTCCTTGCCTTTTGTCGAACGAAAAATCAGTTGCCCCTCGCTCGTAGGCCGCGCCGTCGCTTTCTGAAGTTGCAACAGGTTGCGAGCTTCGAGCAGACGCGCAATCGCGTGCAACATGCGTGCGCGCGAGAGCGGCGCGCGTGGTCTCAACGTCGCATCGGGATACACCATCAGATGACCATCGCGCAGCAGCATCGCGAGATCCGCGCGATTCTCGGGCGGCACTTCTGAGGCATCTTTGACCGCCAGTAAATAATCGGCGTCAGCATTGTTCAAAAGCGTGCCCGCTCTGCTCTCGCCAAAGACTGCGAGCGAGAGCGCGGTCGCAAAGGCCGGTGGTCGATTCAGATCGTCACCGCTCGGCGGCGTTGGTTGTTTCGACACGCGCGCCACATTCGCGATCCAATTGCGAACTTCCGAAACTGTTGCATCGCCCGACAACCACGAATCTGAAACGCGCTCGTGCAACGTGCCGAAGTTTTGCGTCAGTAAAAGACTGACATCGCGCGCAAGCAGCACATTCGAATCATCACGCAACTCCGCGGGCTCGCGCGATGTTTTGATCACGAAACGATCGAACGTCGCACCTTCAGCCGCGCACTCGCGCGCGCGCAAATATGGAACTGCGTCGTTGAAAATCTTTTCGGAGTCTTCAGTGCGACCGCCGCAGGTTGACGTGTAGAGCGCGTTGATCGGTTCGCCCTGGTAAGTGGCGATTAGTCCGCGCGTTTCGTCGACCGCACGCGTCGAGAGTGGATTCTCGGAAGTGAGTCCGCGATAGACTTGCGAGCGCGTGGTCGGCAGGATGTCGAAACCCTGCGACATGAACTGGCCGCGATTCCTGAGCGCGTAAGTGCGTGCGGCAACCGCCTGTGCTTTCAGCGCCTCGATCGCGGGATAACCGCCCGGAGAAAGTTCGTTGGCGACAACTCCGCGCACGTAATCTTCCAGTCCCAATTCATTGACCACCGTCAAATTGCCGCGCAGGTTTGTGAACACTTCAATGCGTCCACGATAAGGTCGATCGTTGTAACGCACAGGCGCGTTCTTCTCATCGTCCGACGCAAATGAGACGGGCGCACTGGACCGAAGCACCTGTCCTGTTGCCGACGAAGCCACGAGTTCACGTGACGGAAAAGCAGGTCGCGCAGCGGTTAAGCGCACCGGACTGTTGTTAGTCGACGTTTGCTTTTGCGCGACTGTTTCCTGCCCCTCGATTGTAGCGTCTAGCCCCGCCGTTTCGAGACGAGCCTGCAACTCTTCAGCTTCTTCGCGCGAGAGTTTGCCGCCGACATACATGCCCCACGTTTTGGTTTCGGTGTCGAAAATTGCGTGCGCGTCTCGTTCCGTGATCTTCTGAATGTCTTTCTCGTTTTCTTCCGCCTCTTCACGTGACGCAGCGCCGCCGACAGTTACTCGAAAACCCGTTTCTCCGCTCGTTGCAGGAAGCGGAGACAAGAGTCTCGGATCGACACGCACGCGCGAGGTGTCGAGCGCCAGCAGCGTGTTGCCCCCTCCACTCGCGTTCATCAAGTGCCCGGTAGTCGAGATAGTGGCGGAACGCGCGTCGGTGGTTAGGGCGACGCGAATCATGGGCTCTGGACCAGTCAGAGTCGTCAGGCTTGGGGTGTTGATAACCGGGGTCGTCGCAGCGGGCGGCGTCCAGACGGGTTGCGTGCGTCTTGGACGAGTTTGCTGTTGAGCGAAAGCGACGGGGAGCAGAAGCGATTGCGCCAGCACTAAGATAAGGGCTTTTCGCATCACGCGCATACTACTATAAACAACCCACAGTTTACATAGATTCGCAAATTTGGAATAACAACTATTCCCAGCAGACATGAGTCTGTGGTATAGACGAGCGACCCCCACAGTCAGGATCAGGAGGCAGCAGCTTTTCGGACTGTCAGAGTCAGGAGGCCCAGCGGTCCTCATGAGGAAGACTATTTTTCGGAATCTCAGATTTCTCGGGTTAACGACTCTTATTCTGGCTTTGCTGGGCGCGAGTTGTTTGCCTAAACCCCCGGGCGAGAAAGGTGACATCACCATCACCCTCTACGGATTTTCGGTGATGAAAGAGTCGCTCGAGAAAGCGATCTTCCCGGCGTTTGCCGCGAAGTGGAAACAACAACACGGTCAGGTGCTGATGTTTCAATCGTCGTTTGCGGGCTCGGAGACGGTTACCAATCAGATTCTACGTGGCGCACCGGCCGACATCGCGATCCTCTCGATCGAACGCGACGTACAGCGTTTACAGAAAGATGGTTTTGTGACGGCTGACTGGCATGCGTTGCCCGCGCACGGGATCGTCAACAAGACACCGTTTGTAATCATCGTGCGCCAGGGAAATCCGAAAGGCATCAAGGACTTTTCGGATCTGGCAAAGCCGGGCATCAAGCTGATTCATCCTGATCCGATCAGTTCGGGCGGGGCGCAGTGGTCCATACTCGCGATCTACGGATCGGAGTTGAAGAAATCGGAAACGGAGCAAGATGGAGGCGACAAAGTACGCGCGCTGCAGATGTTGCGTGCGATCTGGAAAAACGTGATCTCGACGCCTGGTTCGGCGCGCGAAGCACGCACGACTTTTGAACTCGGCAATGGCGACGCTCTTATCACTTATGAGCTCGAAGGGTTGCTGATGAAAGAGGCGAAAGCGCCCATCGAGATCGTGACGCCGCAGGCGACGATCTTCAGCGAGCATCCGGCCGTGGTGATTGACAAGGGCGTCACGGCGGCGAAGCGTCCGGTAGTTGATGCGTTCATGCAGTATTTGTGGAGTGACGAGGCGCAGCAAGCTTTTGTGCAGTTTCATTTTTATTCAACGACGAACGATGCGTTCAACCAGGCAAACACGGCGTTCGGACATATCGAGATGCCGTTCACGATCGATTACTTTCATGGTTGGGACAAGGCTTATCCGGAAGTGATCGAGGGGATCTTCAGGGATCAGGTGCAAAGAAAGTAGTTTTCTCTGTGCCCTCTGCGGTCCTCAGCGTACTCTGCGTTAAAGAGTATCTCAACGCAGAGGGCCGCAGAGAACGCGAGATTCAAGGAAATGAGTACCATAGCGGCAATGCGACACGTACGTGGGTTCGATGTGGCTCGACCCTTGAGCATCGGCACGCTCGTTTTTCTGATGCTGCCTCTCGTATTTCTGCCCCTCGCTTCGATCTTTATTTTCGGCACCAGCAATGGTCTCGATAAATTCTGGTCGGCGTTGATGCAACCCGAAGCCATTTTTGCACTTAAGCTTTCAATGGCCACGAGCTTTTGGGCCACCGTGTTCAACGTAATCTTTGGTCTCTTCGCCGCGTACGTTTTATCGCGCTACAACTTCTGGGGACGCAATGCGCTCATCGTCACTATCTCGCTGCCAACCGCGATTCCCACGGCTGTCGCCGGTTTTGCTCTACTGTTGCTCTGGGGGCCGTACGGCACACTTGGTCGTCTGTTCACGCCGCACGGTTTTCAAATTATGTTCACTGCCGGCGCGATCATCCTCGCTAACATCTTCGTGACTTTTCCGCTCGCGTTTGGCGTGATCAAACCGGTCTTTGACACGATGAGCCGTTCGCTCGAAGAAGCCTCCGCGACGATCGGCGCCACGCGCTGGCAAACGTTCTGGCACGTGACGTTGCCGTCGTTGCGAGGCGCGATCGTTTCCGGCGCGTTGCTAACCTTCGCGCGCGCTGTCGGCGAGTTTGGTTCGACGATCCTCGTCTCGGGAAACCTCGCTGGACGAACACAAACCGCTCCGCTCTACATTTTCGCGAAGTTCAACGAAGGTCAGATCGAAGCCGCCAACGCGATCGCGATCGTGCTGGCGCTGTTTTCATTTTTGATCTTCAGTGTGCTGTTTTTTGCTCGTGATTGGTTGGACGTTGACTAGGTTGTGAAAGCCAAAGAAACACTCATCCGGAAGCATGAAGAGCCGGAGCCGGCGCGTCCGGCTGCTGCTGCCAGTGTGGTTGGCATCAGCAAGCGTTTCGGCAAAGCGAGCGTGCTCGAGAATATTAGTTTCGACGTCGCTGAAGGTGAGGTGCTGGTTCTGCTTGGTGCCTCCGGCAGTGGTAAGACAACGATCCTGCGCATCATTGCCGGGCTGGAAATGCCGTACACCGGAAAAGTGATCCTGCACGGTCGGGACGTCACCGAACTACCGGCGCGCGAGCGTGGTGTCGGCGTCATCTTTCAGTCGTATGCCCTCTTTCCAAAGATGACGGTGGAGAAGAACATCGGATACGGCTTGCGCATCCGCAAGCATAAGCGCAAAGAGATTCGCGAGACAGTGAATGAGTTGTTGTCACTCGTGCAACTCGAAGAGCATCGCAAGAAGTATCCGTCGCAACTCTCCGGCGGACAGCAACAACGCGTCGCGATCGCGAGAACACTCGCGTACAAACCTGAAGTGCTGTTGTTTGACGAGCCGTTCGGTGCGCTCGACACTCAGACGCGCGTGCATCTGCGCCGCGAGATCCGGGCGTTGTTGAAGAAGGTAAACGTGCCTTCCATCTTCATCACACATGATCAGGAAGAAGCACTCGAGCTCGGCGATCGCGTTGCCGTACTCAACGTGGGCCACGTCGAACAGATCGGCACTCCGTTCGAGATCTACAATCATCCGGCGACGGAATATGTAGCGACGTTCCTCGGTGCGGCAAATGTGCTCGAGGCAACGGTGAGAAAAGACTTTCTCGAGGTTGGTTCGGCGCGCATTCCGGTTGAGCAAGACAAGTTTCGTGAGGGTGATTGCGTGAAGATCGTCTTTCGACCTGAAGACGTTGCCTTAAACCGCGGAGATCTCCCGCCCTCGGGACACGCGCGGCTTGCGAGCGGTCGCATCGAAGAGATCAGTTTTGTCGGTGCTTATGAAAGGTTGCGGTTGCGTCTGGATGTCAGCGGCGCTGATGAATGTAAAGCTGACGACACTCCTTACTATCTCACTACCGAAACGCCTGAGCGCCCGAGCACTAAATCGATCATCGCTACTCGTCCTAAACCCGAAGCAAGCACGACGCGATTTCAAGTTGGGGAAAAGGTTACGGTGGCGCTCACGTCCTTCACCGTCTTGCCGCCGCAAAAGGGCACAAAGGGAACAAATTGAGAAGTCTGTTGCTATTGCTGTTGCTCGTACCGTGCGCGTCAGCACAGTCGCTGATAGATCGTACAGATAATCAGCAGTGGACTGATGTTCAACTCGCGGTGCCCGTCACGAAGAACTTCGATTTTAATCTGCTGGGGACGCTGCGACTCGGGCGCGATATTAGTCGTCCGGTTGATGAACGTGTTGGCGTCGGGTTCACGTGGAGGATCGGAACGCATTGGCAGATTCAGCCGAACTATCTGCACATCGGCATGCAGCCGTTTCGCGGGCGAAAGATTTGGGAGAATCGACTGTCGCTTCCGGTCACGTTGCGATTCAACCTCGGTAAGTTCAGGTTAAGCGATCGAAATCTAATTGAGCATCGCATCCGCAACTCGGGTCAGAGGGCAAACCGGTATCGCAACCGTTTTCAGGTTGAGCATCCGGTAGGTGATAAAGAGTGGAACTTGTCGTTGTATGTTGCGGATGAGGTGTTCTACGACTGGAGCATCGATCGCTGGGTGCGCAATCGCTTCACGGTCGGCGCGAGCAAAGTCTTCAACAAGCACTACACGCAGGATTTTTATTATCTGCGACAGAATGACGGCGTGAGCGTGCCGGGCGATCTCAATGTAATCGGAACGACGTTGAGATTTAGACTTTAGTTTCACGCAAAGACGCAAAGCGTACGCAAAGGCGCTAAGGTTTTCTTTGCGTCTTTGCGTACCCTTTGCGCCTTTGCGTGAAACTACTCCAATGTCTGCGCTGCCACGCGATTAAACTCGCGCCTCACCGCATTGATATTCGCGAACGGCAGTACGCGCGCGTGAGTGCGGTTCGTCAGCAGAATAAAGACGCGCTGAGCATTCGGATCGATCCAAACGCACGTCCCAGTAAATCCATTGTGTCCGAAGCTATCGGGCGGCAGCGCGACGCCTGCTGTCGAATCTTTTGTGGCCGCCAGTTGCCACCCGATTGATCTCGCTTCCTCCAATCCCGGCGTCATGTTCTCGCGAAAGAGCCGGCAAGTATCCGGCGTGAGTAACTTCGTCATGTCGCCAACAAATTGCTGCGCGATCAGAAACGTCTCGCGCGCAGTTGAAAACAAACCCGCATGGCCCGCGGCGCCGCCGAGAAAGTACGCGTTACCGTCGTGCACCTCGCCCCAGATCAAACGCTGACGCGAATTCGCATACTCACCAGCACCGCTCTGTTTACACATATCAACTTCGTACGCGTTGCCGGTCTCACACGCCGCGATACCCGTTTGCAACGCAAGCTCGGGATTGAAAAACGTCTGTTGCAGTTTTAGAGGCTCAAAGATTTCGCGTTGCGCCATGTCCGCGAGACGCTGATGGCTCATGCGTTCCAGCAGAATGCCAAGCGCGATGAATCCGAGATCGCTGTAGACCACGCGCGTGTCCGGCTTGTACTCCAGATCGAGATTTGCAATCGCGCCCGCGGCTCGCTCGGGTTCATCTTCGGTGAGCAGATACAGCGGCCGCCACGCCGGCAAACCCGAAGTGTGCGTCAGCAACTCGCGAACCGTAATGATCTGTTTATCAGTGCGATCGAATTCGGCGAGGTAGTGAGAAACGGAGCTGTCGAGCGTCAGCTCACCGAGTTCGATGCGACGAGCGCATAGCAATGCGGTGACGAGCGGCTTCGTGAGTGATGCGAGGTCGTAGATCGTGTCGAGCTTGTTGGCGATGCGATAAGGTTCGACTACGGAGTGGCCAAGCGCATCTTCGTAGACGATCTGATCGCGTTCACCGACGAGATAAACGGCAGAGGGAAACTCGCCCGAGTCGATGTGCGTTTGCAGCAGCCCTGAGAGTTGTTCGTTCCGCGTGGCCATAAAAATATTTCACGCAAAGGCACAAAGGAAGACACAAAGGCAGTAAGTTTCTTCGTGAACTTTGTGTCTTCCTTTGTGCCTTCGTGTGAAACCTTTATCGCACGCTGGAGCTTAATTCCGGATGCTCGGCGTGCTCACGGATTCTTTCAAGTGTTCGCAGCGCCAGGCTGAGCGCATTGCGGCCCTCGAATCCCGAGACCGCCGGCGGCTTGCCATCCCTCACCGACTCCAAAAACGAAACAATCTCCGCGCGCAACGGTTCGACGTCGATTATATCGAGATGCTGCACGTGTACGCCTGGCCACGCGCCACTCGCCGAGGGCGGCGCGAGACTGCTTATCGAAGCGCGTTTGGTTGTGTAGTCAATCGCGATGTAGTCGTGCGGTTGAAAGAAACGCATCTTGCGAATCTTTTCCGTTCCCACTCGCGAGGCTGTGATGTTCGCCACGGCGCCCGATGAAAATTCGAGACGAGCATTCGCGGCGTCGACTTTATTCGTGAGAATCGCGATTCCCACGGCGTGAATGTTCGTGACTTCAACGTCTTCGCCGACAAGCCACTGCACGATATCGAGATCGTGGATCATCAAGTCGAGCACGACGTCGATGTCCAGCGAGCGCGCGGTGAACTGGCCTACGCGATGAATCTCAAAATAGACCGGTTTGCGAACGTGAGGACGCAAGGCGATCATCGCCGGATTGAAACGCTCGAGATGTCCGACCTGTAACACCGCGTTTCCTTTTTCGGCGGCGCGCATCATTTGGTCAGCCTCGTCGAGCGTTCTCGCGATCGGTTTTTCAACGAGGACGTGAATACCTGCTTCGAGCAGTTCACACGCAATCTCGCAGTGTGCTTCAGTCGGTACTGCGACGCTCGCTGCATCAATACGCCCGATTAGCTCCCGCCAGTCCCTGGTCCAATCGGTTTTTCTTTCCCCACTGATCGCCCGAGCTGTCTCTTCGTTCAGATCGCAAACAGCGGTGAATTGCGAGAACCCCTCCGCTGCGAGCGCGGCGTGAATGCGAGCATGCTGGCTACCGAGACTGCCGACTCCGATGACTGCTGTGCGCAACATAATGTGTTAGTCTGAATAACGAATCGGAGCCGAATATACTTGCATCCTTCAGCGCTTGCCAAGCGAGTCCCCATTCTCCTCGTCGTTATCATCATCGCATTTTACTTGTACGGTCTTGGCAAGCTGCCGCTGGTTGGACCAGACGAGCCACGCTATGCGCAAGTGGCGCGCGAGATGTTTCTCAGCGGCGATTTGATCACCCCGACACTCGGCGGTCACACGTGGTTTGAGAAACCGGCACTGCTGTACTGGATGATCGTTGCGAGCTTCAAGATCTTCGGCGTGAGTGAGTGGTCTGCGCGACTCGGTCCGGCTTTGTGCGGACTCCTGACAATCCTCGCTGTCTGGTGTGTCGGGCGCGAAGTTGAAAAAGAGTACAGCCATTTCGGATTTTGGAGCGTGATCGTAACCGCGTCATGTCTCGGGCTTATCGTGTTCTCACGCGCCGCGAGTTTCGATGTAGTAATAACGATGACAACGACGTGGTCACTCGCGTTTTTTCTTTTACACGAGCTTCCGTCAACACGACGAAAGCGACTGCTTCTGGCCGGCTTTTATGCGTTTGTAGGGCTGTCGCTACTCGCGAAGGGATTGGTCGGCATCGTGATACCGTTTGGTGTTGTCGGCGCTTACTATGTGTTGCGACGCACCTGGCCCAGGCGTTCGGTGCTGTTGAGTTTGTTCTGGGGTGTGCCGTTGGCGTTGGCAGTGTCGGCGATCTGGTATGGGCCAGTGATCGCGAAACACGGCTGGACGTTCATCGACGAATTCTTTGTTCAGCATCACTTTGCGCGTTACGTTTCGAACAAGTATCACCATCCACAGCCGATCTATTTCTATCCGGTGATCATCTTGATGCTCGCCCTGCCCTGGTCGGTTCATCTCATCAGCGCGCTCGCGAAGGTACGCAGGTGGGAATGGCGCGGCGAAGATAGTCTGAGCCTCGTTCGTCTGTTCTCACTGGCGTGGCTGTTGTTGCCGATTGTTTTCTTTTCTTTTTCCGGATCGAAGCTGCCGGGTTATGTGCTGCCCGCTTTGCCGGGCGTGGCGCTGCTGGTTAGTGATCGGTTGACGTTTGTACGGAACGCAAAATGGCCGCTGCTGATCGCGGGTGCGACGTTAGCGGCCGTGCTTGTTGTATTGAACTTCTTTGCCGCGCCGTATGCGAAACGTGAGTCCGTGCGAGACCTGCTGGTGCTCGCCGATCAGCGTGGTTATGCAAATGCCCCGGTGCTGGCGCAGCGAAGTGACGATCGCTCGGCGGAGTTTTATGCGTACGGGCGAGTGGTTTATGGACCGACTGGTGAACCGTTGACGTTTGACGAGATCTCAATGGACCAGGCGCGTGCGCGGGGCGACAAGTTCGTCGTCTTTATTCCGGTCGAGTATGTTGAGAACTTCAGAGGCACACCCGCGATCGAGATCATCGGTGATAACGGAAAGACCGCCGTGCTCGGTTGGAAACCCTAACGTAGGTTGCGGGCGAAGAATTCAATCACGACCCGGTCATATGCCTCACCCTGCTCGCCGGTCGCTGATGGAAGACTAAAACCACTCAACGGCAAGTCAGTCCGCATCTCAACATTTCCGGGATTCGGAAAACAGCTTTGCAGCGACGTGGTCGAGTCGCGCAGTCGCCCAGCCTCCGCGCCCGACAGCAGCAACACACGCCTGTCGCCAATCGTCCGCGCAAAGTCACATGCGTCCGTGTTGTCGAACGTTCCCAACATGTACATCCTCATCGCAAGACCCGAAAAAGACTGCACGATGCCATTGTCCAACCCGACACAACCCGAGACTGCCGAACCAAGCAACTCGTTGGGCGATTTGGAAACCGAGTCGAGCACGAGCACTTTGATTTGCGGTTCCGTGCGCGTTGCCTTCAAAGCACTATAAGCCCCCAACTCGACTCCATACACTCCAAAACTCTCACCCACAAGCTTCTTCTGATTCTCTGATTTCAGGCCACGCAGATAATTGATCGCCGCTACGAGATCGTCTCCATCACGCGCGCCGAGTGAAGTCCATTTAACCAGCGGGTTCTCACCGTGACCGCGCAGGTCGGGCCAGAGAATCGTGAAGTGCGTCGCTTCATTGATCTTCACGCCGAGATTGAACAGCCACGAACGATCGCCGCCGTAACGATGCAGCAACACCACCGCCGGAGCCCCTTCGACTCCTTTGAGCAACCAGCCGCGGGCCTGCTTGCCGTCGAGCGTGGTCCAGCTTTCATCGGTGACTTTGAGCGCGCGCCCGCTGATTCGCGAGAACGACTCAGGTGTTACGACGTAAGGTCGTTTAGCAGGACGTGAAACGCAGTAAACAATGAAACTGAGCGCTCCGACGACAGCCAGCACGATCACCAGCACTATTGGCAGGAAAGACTTGATGAGTCTTTTACCAATTCGTCTACGCGGTGGCATTAGTGTGAGTAACCTCGGACAGTTCGCATTAGTTAGACTGGTCCAGTCTGAGTCGCCTCATAATAGTCTGAGGGCGTGTTGATGTTAACAAAAAACCTTTCCGCTTGATCGAGATTCCTGATTTCAGCGAACGGAACCCAGTGAGTTTTGACCGCCTCGAGCAGGTCTAAAGGCCGGCGGCGACCCGCCTCGATCAGTTCGGTGGCACGTTGACGGCACGGGTCAACGCGATAAAGTGCGGCGAGCGGCTGCAGCCGTCCGTCCTCCTGAACCGGCACGACTGCATCGTGGTCTACACGTTTTTCGGCAAGAAACAAGAAGAGTTCCGCACTAACAAAAGGCAGGTCACACGCGACGACGATGGCCCACTCGCGCTTGCAGGCTGCGAGCGCTGCGTGCAGTCCACCCAGCGCGCCCCACTGAGGGTATACATCCGCCACACTCGGCAACCTCGAATCCGCTTCGCGGCCGACAACGGAAACTGAATTCGTGAGCTTCCGCAGGGTTTCTGCGATTCGCTCGGTAAACGTTTGGCCTTCGAGCGGCAACTGAGACTTATCAGTTCCCATTCTACTGGAGGCACCGCCTGCGAGGATGAAGGCTTGAAGATCGTCCATATGCTCCGCGTTCTCTGCGTATCTCGGCGATCTCTGCGTTATAGGGATCTTCTTAACGCAGAGATCGCCGAGATACGCAGAGAACGCGGAGAAACAGATTACCTTGACCGCTTTCTTGACCGAAGATTATAGTCCCTATGATGAACAGATTTACTCCTATTCTCAGCGTATTACTCATAGTCCTGGCGACGAGCGTCGCCCTGGCTCAAGCTCCGCAACCAAAAACTCCGGGACTGTTTCCGCTCGAAGATCTGCGCCCGGGTATGAAAGGAACTGCCAGAACCGTTTTCAGTGGCAGCGAGCCGGAAGAGTTCGGCGTTGAGATTCTTGGGGTTCTTCCAGGATTTCCCGGACCGCGACAGTCGGCCATCATCGCGAGACTGACCGGCGCGAACGTCGAGAAGACGGGCGTGTTTGCCGGTATGTCCGGTTCGCCGGTTTACATCGACGGCAAGATCGTCGGTGCAATCGCTTTTAGTTTTCCTTTTTCGAAAGAACCGATTGCCGGGATCACGCCCATCAAGCAGATGATCGATCTCTTCAACAAGGGGTCGGAAAACGTCAAGCCAAAAGAGCCGCGTGTAGTTTCATTCTCGCAACTCGCAGGCACTGACTGGAAACCCAACCTGCCGAAACCCGCTGTTTCATCCGTTTCACTGCTCGCGCCAGTTTCAGCCGGCTCACCGCTGATGCCTTTAATCGGGCAGCAGATGACGCCGATTGCGACGCCGCTCGTGTTCAGTGGCATTAGTCAGGAAACACTTGCCGCATTCGCGCCACAGTTAGCGGCAAGCGGATTGTTGCCGGTTTCGGGTGTTGGTGGTTCGGCAGCGATTACGCCACTCGCGGAAGTCAACGGCAACACGTTCCCGCCGGGAAGTTCGATAAGTGTCCAATTGGTTCGTGGCGATTATTCGCTTGCCGCAGCCGGCACGGTGACTCTGCGTGACGAAGATCGCATTTATGCTTTTGGTCATCCTTTCCTGAGCCTCGGCGCGTCAGACATGCCGATGGCTGAGTCGTCCGTCGTTACCGTCATCTCGAACATGAACAACTCGTTCAAACTGTCGGTGCCCGGAAAGATGGTTGGTTCGATTTCGCAGGATCGCGCGTCGGGAATTTTTGGTCTGCTGCGCCAGGCGCCAAAGATGATCCCCGTCAAGGTGACTCTACACACGAGCCGCGATCGAAGCGAAACTTATTCATACGAGATGGCCAACGACTCGTTTTTGACGCCGTTGTTGCTCAATTTCACGCTCTTCCAAACGATCACTTCCAGCGAGCGCGCCATCGGTGATTCGACGATCAGCGTCAAGGGCGAGATCAAAGTTAAAGGTCAGGAACCCATTCAAATCGATCGCCGTTTTTCGGCCAATAACTCACCAATCCTTGCCGCGAGCTCGATTGCGGCGCCGATCAGCACGTTGCTGACGAGCGGTTTCGACGACGTTCAGCTCGACGGCATCACTTTGGACATCGATTCAACCGAGACCAGATACCTGGGCACGCTCGAGCGCATCACGCTCGACCGCACTGAAGTTCGACGCGGCGAGAAGATCGAAGTGCAGGCTTACGTTAGAACCGAATCCGGAAAACAATTTGTGCAAAGAATTCCGGTGCAGATTCCCGAAGACGCCGGTCTTGGACAGTTGCTGGTGTTTGTTGGTGATGGTGGTGCTTTGCAGGAAGGATCGCCCGCGAAGGCATTTGTGCCGCAGGATTTGAGCCAGCTAGTCAAAGCCATCAACACGGTGAAGAAGAGCGATCGGCTCTACATCAAGCTGTTTCGGATTACGAATGGTGCGGTGATTGGAACCAGTGAACTGCCGAGCCTGCCGCCATCGGTAGTCGCGACGCTGAACAGCGATCGCACCTCGGGTGGTTATACCCCGACGGTTTTGTCACCTGTTTATGAAATGGAGCTGCCGCCCGCGGACTTCGTAATTTCGGGACAGCAACTCATCGCGATTGACGTCGTTAAGTAATTTAGCCACGGATTACACAGATAAACGCGGATCAGACCTTTTTCTCAAATGATCTGATCCGCGTTTTTTCGCGTAATCCGTGGCTAAAATTCTAGCTCAGCTTCGCGAGTGCGTTGATTCGCTCACGAACTGCGCCCGCTAACAGATCGACTTCCTCGGCCGAATAGTTCGCGGACCGGAAAGCATCCTTAATCTGATCATCACTAAGTCGCTTCAGTAGGTTGCTCAACCAGCGCGCATCCGCCACGGTAAGCCCCTCGAAGAGCTTCTGGTTCTTTCCGCTGTAACTGAAATCAATCACATCGCCGTTCACCTTCTTGATGAACTGCGCTTTCACGTAATCAGGAATATCGTTGCGGCTGCGTGAAAGAAACCCGCCAGTCTTGCCAAATGTCGCGCCGAGATCGCTGATGATATAGCGCAGCTCTCCCTCCCCGGTGGTATCGCCGCGCATGGCGAGGATCTCGTTGTTGTCGTCTTTCATGTCCCAGTTGTTGAGCAGCACCATCAGGATCTTCAGGCCGCGGAATTCCGGCTTGTCCCGGAACGGATTGTTCTCCCACATCCAGTTTCCGCCGCGCTTGACGTCGGCCGGACGGGCTTCCATACGAACGTTGTCGAATTCACCCTTGCCTTCAATCTTCAAATGGGGAATGACATAGGCGATCTCTGTTTCGTAACCGAGAGCCCACAACAGTCGATTAGCTGCAGTGTCGGTTTGAGCTTCCTTTCCGACCTTCGCGACCCACTCGTTTCCTTTGGCATCACGCACGCGATATTTCGTCGAATAGCCGCCCGTTTTCTGTTCGATAAAGGTCACTTTGCTGATGTCGGGCTTCATCTCGTCGCCGCCCGCGCCGAGAAGCAAATTCCGGCTCTCCAGGTCGGTCGGGTCTTTCCACATGACGGCGGTGCCGGTTAGTGGCTTTTTGCCGTCTTTGTCTTTCTTATTCTTGTCGTCCTGGGCTGCTGCCGAAAACGAAAGGACCAGCATTAAAAGCAGGACAGAGATGGACTGGTATCCTGATTTGGTACGGAACATCGTTAAGAGTCTCCCAGCTGTAAGTTTCTAGTACAAAGTTATCGGGTCGAAAGATTATAAGGCAAGAGTTCAGCCACATATAACGCGAAAAAACGCGGACCAGAAGACCTGATCCGCGTCTATCCGTGTTATTCGTGGCTGATTATGGGTTCGGTGGCGTCGCGCCTTGCGGAGTGATCCACAACTCGACGAAAAGCTCATCTCTTACGGGACCGACGAGCGTTACGATTCGACGTTGATCCAAGCCGCGTGAGTTGACGAGATAATCAACGATGCGACTCGAGTGATGTTGGACCTCACTGCGTTTGCTCGAATGTCCGGGATAGACGATCACGTACGCCGTGGCTGTCGGATCGTTTTGTAGTTCGATACCGAAGTTATCGAGACGTGCCTTCTCGTCGTTGCGAGAGATATCAGGAAACTCGTCAAACTTCTTGTTGTTCGGTCTTGGCAGCGGAATCGCCACCGCGCACTCAGCGGAGCATTCAAGATTGTAGCCACCCATCGAGAGCGACGCTCTGACGGTCTGACCGGCGAGGCCGGCCGTATCAACCTTGATCGTTTCAGTACCTTGTCCCGCGATGATCGTTCCGGCCGAGACGGTCCAGTTGTACACAGGCGCCACATTAGCCGGTATTCCACCACTGTAACGCGAGGTGAAGGTAAGCGGCTGATTGATCGCGACGTCGGTCGGACAACTGATTTCGATTGCCGGGCAGACAGGTTGAACTGCCACACAAGGTTTCACGAGTACGCTGACGGACGAGAACGCCTGGCACGAACCATCACTGCCGACACTCTGAATGTCGAGTGATGCCTTGTGATAACCGGGCGCGAGTCCGGCCATGTTCCAGGTCACCGCCGCTCCTTCACCGCTGATGGTTCCCGCGTCCGTAGTCCATTTGTACTTAATTGGATAACCGCCCGGCGACACGGCATTGGCGGTGAGTCGAACCTGCTGCGCGCCACCATCGGCACAAGCACTGACGGTGTTTGTATCCGCAGTCAAACTCAGCGTAAGCGGGGCATTAACGGCAGAAACGACTTGGGTTTTCTGAGCGAGAGCTTGCGGCATGGAGATAGAAGCGACCAGGGCAATTGGCGCCAAATATCTCATTAGCCGGAACTGATTTCTTAACATTTGCACTCCTTACGGGTGAATGGTTTGATAAGAGAAAGTGCCAATTGGGATTTGCTTCCATTACATTGGCATTCGATGGTCGTTTGACTCTGCTAACGAATTGACGTTAGAAACTTCTACAGGATGAAATCGATTCTCTTAATCGCCGTGGGGCTGATGATTCTGGCAATCGGTTGCAATCGGGGTCAGCGTAGTACGAATAATAGTGCCGGAACGCCCGAAGTGTCCAATAATTCAGCGGGTGATCGGACCCAGGCTCGCAGTCTTGTAGACAAGGGAAAGGAGCAGTACCGGAACGATCAGGATACCGAGGCTGTGCAGACCTTCCTTGAGGCTGTCCGTCTGGATCCGGATCTCTCGGAGGCGCATTTCCGCCTCGCGTTGGGCTACGAGTCGCTGGGCAAACAGGAAGAGGCCGAAAAAGAGTACAAAAAGGCAGTTGAGACTTATAAGAAGTATCTAACTGACAATCCTGATGATGCCGAAGCTCATTACGCTCTCGGGCAGACATATGCGGGTTTGAGTCAATACAGCGAGGCCATCCGGGAATATCGCGAAGCGACTAAGAGGAAAGAAGACGATCCGGACATGTTCTACGACCTCGGCGTCGCGCATACGAAGCTCGCCCAGTATGACGCCGCGGCAGCCGCTTTCTCGAAGTCATTGGAGCTTGACCCGGATTACTACCGCGCGCAGGACGGGCTCGACGAGGCAAAAGAGGGGATCAAACGCATTCGCGCCGGACGCAAGCACAATGAAGACCTGTTGAAGAAGCAGAAAGCAGACGAATTGAAGAAGGCTGGTGGTACGGCGTCGCCGTCACCGGAGGATTGATCATGGCTACATACACACCGCCACCATATTTTCCACAGAGCTCGCTCGCACCACCGGACAAGAGTCGTTATCGCAAGTTCAAATTGTTAATGACGCTTCTGGCGCTCTTGCTTGTCCTGATTATCGGCGCGGCAGGCTATGGAATCTGGTATTTAATTAAATCTGTGTTTTAATCTGTGCAATCTGTGGCCAAAAACCGCCCTCGCGCTTGACACATTTCGCGCTCACCCTTATAGTCTCCCGTTTCGGACTAAACGTCTGGAACAAATAAGCAACGTCCAGTTGGTTCTGTAAGGGGTGGAGGCGTTGCTCGACCGGCGTGCAATTCGGTCGTTGACAATTATTGTGGCGTAATTTGGTATGCGTCCAACGCTTACCCGCGGAAGGAAACTTCTCGCCTATTAATGCGACGCCACAGAAAAGTTTCGGCTTAAGGGAAGCCACGATCCACACCCGCCGCGTTATAAAAGCGTAATCAGAACGTCCCTATTAACTAATTTCTAACAGGGCAGCCGCCTGCGCTGACTGCCGGACTGGTTCCGGAAAGAGGCAGGCAAGGTGCCTTTTTGCGCGCTCAACGCGCTACGATTTAACGAGGAAAACAGTGCCGACGATAAATCAGCTAGTTCGCAAAGGTCGCCAGCAGGTCAAGTACAAGACGGCCAGTCCCGCACTTCAGAGCTCACCTCAGAAGCGTGGTGTCTGTACCCGTGTTTACACGCAAACACCCAAGAAGCCGAACTCAGCGCTGCGCAAAGTCGCCCGCGTGCGCCTGACTAACGGCATCGAGGTGACGACGTACATCCCCGGCGTCGGTCATAACCTGCAGGAGCACTCGATTGTGCTCATCAGAGGCGGCCGCGTGAAGGACCTTCCCGGCGTCCGTTATCACGTGATTCGCGGCACGCTCGACTCGGTCGGCGTCGCCGATCGCAAGCAGGGACGATCGAAGTACGGAGCGAAGCGTCCCAAGGGCACTGGAAAATAGCGTGCTGGAAAGTAGCGAGAGGGTATATGCCAAGACGACGAGTAGCCGAACGACGTGACGTACTGCCGGATCCCGTTTACAACAGCCCGCTGGTGACAAAATTCATCTGCGGTGTGATGTGGGAAGGCAAGAAGAGTGTAGCCGAGAGCATCTTCTACGATGCCATGCGGCAGATTGGTGACAAGACCGGCGAAGAGCCGTTGAAGGTTTTCAAGCGCGCCATCGACAACGTCAAACCGACGGTTGAAGTGAAATCGCGACGCGTTGGTGGTTCGACTTATCAGGTTCCGATTGAAGTACACCAGGAAAGGCGCGGTGCCCTGGCAATTCGCTGGATCGTCTCCTACGCCCGCGGCCGCGGCGAAAAGACGATGACCGATCGTTTAGCAGCCGAAATTCTCGACGCGGCAAACAACCGCGGCAACGCGGTGAAGAAGAAAGAAGACACGCACCGCATGGCGGACGCTAATAAAGCCTTCGCGCATTACAAGTGGTAACGATTGAGGTTTATCCACAGATTACACAGATTCCGATAAACAATCTGCGTAATCTGTGGATAAAGGATCGACAATGGCTAAGCACGATTTAAGCAAATTCAGGAATATCGGCATCATGGCCCACATCGATGCCGGTAAGACCACCACCACCGAACGTATCCTTTATTACACGGGCATCACGCACAAGATCGGCGAGGTGCACGAGGGTACGGCGACGATGGACTGGATGGAGCAGGAACAGGAGCGCGGTATCACGATAACGAGCGCTGCGACGACCTGTTTCTGGGAAAGAAACGGCGTCGATCATCGCATCAATATCATCGACACTCCGGGCCACGTTGACTTCACGATGGAAGTCGAGCGTTCGCTGCGCGTACTGGACGGCGCAGTCGCAGTGTTTGACGGCGTCGCCGGCGTGGAGCCGCAGTCTGAAACTGTCTGGCGCCAGGCTGATAAGTATGGCGTGCCGCGTATTTGTTTCATCAACAAACTCGATCGCGCAGGTGCTTCGTTTGATCGCTCGTTTGAGTCGATCATTACTCGGCTCGGCGCAAATCCCGTAGCGCTGCAAATTCCGATTGGTCTCGAAGATCAACTCAAGGGTGTCGTCGATCTGGTCCAGATGAAGGGATTGATCTGGAAAGATGAAACCAAGGGCGCTGAATACGAAGTCGTCGAGATTCCTGAGGACCTGAAAGCCGACGCCACTGCTGCGCGCGAAAAGCTGATCGAAGCTGTCGCCAGTATCGACGACGACTTGATGCACAAGTATCTCGAAGGCGAAGAGATTTCCGAGGCTGAGATTCGCAAAGCTTTGCGTGCGGGCACAATCGAGCTGAAACTCGTTCCGGTCGTCACCGGTTCGGCTTTCAAAAACAAAGGCGTGCAGACCCTACTGGACGCAGTCGTCGACTATCTTCCGTCGCCGCTTGACGTGCCTCCGGTTGAAGGAATCAACCCAAAAACTGATGCAATTGAAAATCGTCCCCCGGATGGCGCAGCGCCGTTTGCCGGCCTGGTCTTCAAGATCATGGCGGACAAACACCTGGGCCAGTTGTCGTTTGTGCGCATCTATAGCGGCACCATCAGGGCAGGATCATATGCCTACAATCCGGTCAAGGGTAGTAAGGAGCGCGTCGGTAGGTTGATGCGTATGCACGCCAACAAGCGCGAGGATATTGAAGATGCGAGCGCGGGCGAGATCATTGCCATCGGTGGCATGAAGCAAGTCACTACCGGCGATACGGTTTGCGACGAGACCAAGCCGATTATTCTCGAAAAGATGGAGTTTCCGGCGCCCGTTATTCGTGTTGCCGTTGAGCCTAAGACGCGACAGGATCAGGACAAGCTCGGCGTGGCGCTGAATCGTCTCGCACAGGAAGATCCTTCGTTCAACGTTTCCACAGATACTGAAACCGGTCAAACGATTATTGCCGGTATGGGTGAGCTGCATCTCGAGATCATTGTCGATCGAATGAAGCGTGAGTTTGGCGTCGAGGCTAATGTGGGCAAGCCGCAGGTGGCCTATCGCGAAACCATTACGCAGCCTGCGTCCGGCAAAGAGGTCTATAAGAAACAGACAGGCGGTCGGGGTCAGTACGGTCACGTCGAGCTCGAGATTGAGCCGGCGCCGGGCGAGGGTTTTGTATTCGAAAACAAGATTACGGGCGGCGCGATTCCCAAGGAGTACATCAAGCCGGTCGAGCAGGGAGTCAGAGACGCGATGGAGCGCGGATTCCTTGCCGGCTACGAGTTAGTGGACATCAGAGTGCGTTTGGTGTTCGGTAGCTATCACGAAGTGGATTCGGATGAGCGCTCTTTCCATATCGCAGGCTCGCTCGCTTTCCAGGATGCAGTACGAAAAGCGAAGCCGGTGTTGTTGGAGCCCATCATGCGGATCGAGGTGGTGACGCCCGACGAGTACATGGGCGCAGTCAATGGCGACCTGATGCGCCGGCGAGGACAAATTGAAAAGACTGAGCCTCGACCAGGTGGCGCGCAAGTGATCACTTCATTCGTGCCGCTTTCGGAGATGTTTGGTTACACGACCGACTTGCGTTCGGCAACCCAGGGCCGCGCGACTTCAACGATGCACTTCGAGCGCTACGATCAGGCGCCGAAAAATGTCGCGGAGGAAGTCATCGCAAAGGTCCAGGGAGTAGCGAAGTAATACCGGCACAGGCTTTCGAGTCTGTGCCTTTTCTTTTTCAACATTAATGCAGACCGAGTCTGCGCACACGGGGAATAAAAAGATGTCGAAGGAAAAATTTGACCGTTCCAAGCCACACGTGAACATCGGGACGATCGGGCACGTGGATCACGGGAAGACGACGTTGACGGCAGCGATCACGAAGGT
>Ga0070700_100000043_pt1 | contig 98943 bp, 87 predicted proteins | sample KBSK5101metaG_FD_65456 | JGI IMG/M metagenome (GOLD analysis project Ga0070700, IMG submission 65456) | Corn, switchgrass and miscanthus rhizosphere microbial communities from Kellogg Biological Station, Michigan, USA - KBS K5-10-1 metaG | ecosystem: Host-associated > Plants > Roots >...
GTGCGCAGTCGCCGGTTTCCTCGTCCTTTCCCTTGTATCCGTAATCGTTTTCGGCCAAACCAGAAACCAAAGAGTCAAACGCGGCACGTTGAAGATCTGTCAGGGTGTTCCGATTCCTGAAGGATACATCATCGTCGGTTACGAGAATTCGTCTTCATGTCCGCACGGCGCTTACGTGCTAAAGAAGGACGACAAATCACCAGCTCCAACAGCGTCAAGGCCCCGCAAGGTTGGAAACGCAACTCTGAATTCAATAGCTCTTAATCCTCCCGAGGAGATCAGCACGTATGCAAGTCCACCAGAGCTACAAGGCTCACTGTCTCGCACGCCGGTCGACGCGCCAGTGAATGGTTCCTCCGCAACTAGTCTCGACGACAAAAAAGAAGTGGGCGAAGGCGATGTGGTCCGCATTGATACGAACCTTGTGACCGTGCCAGTCAGCGTGCTTGATAGGGATGGCCGGTATATTTCGGATCTACGGCGCGAACAATTCAAAGCGTTCGAAAACGGTGTCGAACAGAAAATCGCCTACTTCGAATCTACTGAGAAACCGTTTACGGTCGCGCTGCTTCTCGACACGTCGGGCTCGACGTTTTTCCACCTCTGGGAGATCAAAGAAGCCGCAATTAATTTTGCAAAACAATTGCGTCCGCAAGATCGCGTTCTTATTGTGACCTTCGACAGGTTGGTCATGCTCTTAACCGAGGCAACGAACGATCTAAACGTTGTTACTGAAGTGGTCCAACGAAATGCGATTACGGGCTTCTCCACGCGCCTTTACGACGCAATTGATCTCGTCATCAAAGCGCGTTTGAACAAGATTGACGGTCGTAAAGCAATAGTGCTTTTCACCGATGGCGTAGATACCGGAAGCTACCAGGCAACATATCAGAGTTCGCTTCATGAGGTTGAAGAACTGGATGCCCTCATCTATCCGATTCAGTACGACACAACCGATTTCGTCGACGCCCAAACAAGAACAAATGCCACGATAGAGACTACTACGATCCGCAGCACGTCTTTCCCCACGCGGAGTTCTTCGCAAATAACTTACGGCAACCCGAAAGCGAGCGGTCCGGGGACGTCGATCGGTGATTACAAGTTGGCCGATCAATATCTTCATCAACTGGCGACGAAGACAGGTGGCCGGCTTTACGAGGCGAACGATCGCACGCAGTTGAGCAACGCTTTTTCACAAATCGCTGAAGAGCTTAGCCATCAATACAGTCTCGGCTACTATCCTCAGACAACTCCGCAAAGCGGCGAGCGTCGCGAGATTAGGGTACGCGTGGACCAGCCGAATGTGGCTGTGAGAGCTCGAGACAGCTACGTGAAACGAGTTACAACGAAGCAATAGACCTGTTTACGGTAACTCCGAAGCCCGGAGGAATGCTGTCAAAACTGACAGTGTTTTCTATTGATCCGCCCAATAAAATATCCCAGCCCCTTTAGGAGGTTGGAAAACTGAAATGAAACTCGAAAAAGTCATCAAGCGCGCGCGAGCTTTCGCCGAACCATTTTGTATATCCGATGGCGACCGTTTTCGGCTGAAGGATGTCGACCCGAACGATACCTTGAACCTCAGTTCTGAAGATAAACCAAGAGCTAAGGAAGCGTTGGCGGTTGGTGTCGAAGCACTTGCAGAGCTTCAGGACATGCTTTACGCCCAGGACCGGTGGGCAGTGCTTCTCATCTTTCAGGCTCTCGACGCGGCGGGGAAAGATGGCGCCATCAAGCATGTGATGTCCGGGATCAATCCCCAGGGATGCCAGGTGTTCTCCTTCAAGTCTCCGTCGGCCGAAGATCTCGATCACGACTTCCTGTGGCGCTGCATGAAGCATTTACCCGAACGTGGCCGGATCGGCATTTTCAACCGGAGTTACTACGAAGAAACTACCGCAGTACGTGTTCACCCGGAGTTTCTTGCCGCACAGAAGCTTCCGCAGCGACTCGTAACGAAGAAGATCTGGGATGAACGCTTCACCGACATACGTCATTTCGAACATTACCTTGCCCGCAATGGAGTGATTGTCAGGAAATTCTTTCTTCACTTGTCGAAAGGTGAGCAGAAGAAAAGATTTCTGGCGCGTCTCGATCTTCCTGAAAAGAACTGGAAGTTCTCAGCGAACGATGCGAAAGAACGAGCCTATTGGAAGAACTACATGCACGCCTATGAAGAAACAATTCGTAACACTGCTACCAAAGAGGCGCCCTGGTACGTGATACCCGCGGATAACAAATGGTTCACGAGGATCGCCGTAGCGTCAGCAGTCATCACTACTCTGGCCTCTTTGGATCTCGCGTATCCAACCGTCAGCGAGGCAAAGCTCAAGGAACTGGAAGTTACGAGGCAGACGCTGATGAAAACCAATGGTATTGAGATGCCGATCGTGAACTTACAAACGAAAGTGGCCAGAATAGGAGCGTGAACCTCGCTAAAGAGAGGTGTCACGAAATCACCCCATACGTAAAACTTCAAGAACAACGTCTGGGCCAGTGTAATTCACGAACGGGACTTCTTAACACCTAACGACGTGCTTTGATGTCGTAGGCCCATAAGGTTCCGGAATCCCGAATGTAAAGTACTCCGTTAGCAATTACCGGATGCGCATATGAAGTGTCTGAATACGGTGTCCCCTGCGCAGACTTCGGCTGATCGGGCGGAGTGAATCGGCCCTTTTCCCGGTAACCTTCAGGTGTGGCCTCCACTAACCCGACATCGCCCTTCCACGCGTGAACATATAAGAGCCCGTCAGCATAAGCTAACGAAGACCTGCCGAGACTCTCAGCTTTCCACATGACCTTTCCCGTCGTGAACTCAACTGCGAGCACGTTCTGCTCCGCCGGATCACTGCCATAAAGGTAGTCGCCGATCAGCACTGCTCCGCCGAAACCACTCGGCAGCCCGCGCGCGAAGTAGACCTGTTCCATCGCGACTCCATTGCCCTCAGGTTTCAAACGGACGAGACCGCCTCCTACGCCAAGTGCTCCGGCGTATACATATCCGTCCCGCGCGACAGGGGTGAAAACCTGCGCCGGACCTTTGACCACTTCCTTGTAGCGCCAGAGAAACTCACCCGTCTTCGCATCAACTCCGACAACGCCCTTGTTCAGAAACTGCACGTATTGCCTGCGTCCGCCACCTTGCACGACAATCGCTGACGCATAACCTGCCTGATCGCCACCCGGAACGGCCGATTTCCAGGTGACCGCGCCTGTGTTTTTGTTCAGTGCCACCATCGTGGCCTCTGCGCCACCAGGGGTGACAACCACGACGTCACCGTCAACTAACGGAGACTCTGCATAGGCCCAATCGTGCGGCTGTCCGGCGAAGTCTTTCCGAAGGCTCTTCTGCCATCGAATCTTCCCGCTTTTGGCTTCGAGGCAGGCGAGGTCACCATCCGAGCCCAGGGCGTAAATGAAATTTCCGTCAACAGTCGGAGTGGAACGGGCCTTCGGGTAATTCGGGTTCTGATCCGGATTGCCTACATTGCCAACGCGCGTGGTCCAGATGACCTTTCCATCCTGAGCTGAAAGGGCCTGGACAAACTCGTTATCCATGCCGCGATTGCTCATCAGGTAAATCCGCGGTCCAACCACCGACGGGCCTGAATACCCGTCACCGATGTCGTTCAATTGCCAGAGCAGTTTTGGGCCTCCCGCCGGCCATTGTTTAAGTAGGCCGGTTTCCTTTGAGATTCCGTTACGTTCCGGCCCTCGCCACTGGGGCCAATCGGAAGTCGAAGCACTCGTGTGGGCGGGCTTTGTAAATGATGCGGCCGAGAAGCACAAAGAAAGCGCTGCAACGGTAGTTAGTAATCTCGAAGCCATCTCTTCTCCTTCAGTCCGGCGTAAATGCAACGAGAATTGGTACGCTGAGTTTTAAAGGAATGTTCAAGGCTTGTGTGGCTTACTCGTATCTGAGCGTCTCCAATGGATCGACTCTCGTTGCGCGGCGCGCGGGGATATAACACGCGAGCAGAGTCACTCCTATCAGCAGCGCTGTTACGACCCCAATGGTGAGCGCGTCGGTTGTCGTCAATCCAACCAACATACTCGATAACAGTCGCGCCACGCCGAGTGACGCGGGAATACCAATGACTGCACCAATCAAAACCAGCTTCATGCCCTGGCTCAGCACGAGAACCACAACGTTGTGTGCCTGTGCTCCAAGCGCCATGCGGATGCCGATTTCGCGTGTGCGCTGGACCACCAGCCACGCCATCACGCCATAAAGTCCAATGACTGCCAGCATGAGAGCCAGGGTGCCGAGCGCAGTCGCTCCGTGTGACGCGGCAGACATAATGCCCTGTTCCCAGGCGATTCTCTCTTCAAACGTCTTCACGAACAGTCGAAGCACAGGCTCGACAGCGAAAGCCTCACGACGCGCAAGTTCTTTCAGGCTCGCAGCGTCCGTTGTGGTACGTACCAGCACCGCCGTATCCATTTCGCCGGGGGCAGCGCCGGGGACGTATACGATGAGCGGCGGTGTTTCGCCGGATCGATACATCTGATTGTCACGCGCAACGCCGACTACCTGCGCCGAAGAAAAGATGGTTTTGGTCTCACCGTCACGTACCGGTTGCTCGATACGCAACAACCTGCCGAGCGCGCTCTCGCCGGGCCAAAGCGTACGCGCAGTCGATTCGCTAACGATGAGTGTTGGCGCGCGTGCATCCACCTCTTCCGCTGTGAACCCGCGTCCAAGAACAAGCGGCGTACCGATCGTGTCGAGATACGTGGATGGAATTCCCTCAACCGGTACATTGGAGTACTGGTTTTGACCAGTCCTGCCCTGGTCCAATAACGTGATGGTGTCGCGACCGTTAAACTCACGATCGAGGCTGACACTCTTCACACCCGGCAGCGCGGCAAGCCGGGTGATCAATTGCTGCTGAAAGACCTTCGCACGTTCCGCGTCATAACCACTCAACTCGAGGCTATAACCCACACGGAGAAGGTTCTTTGCTTCATACCCTGGATTAGTTGCCAAATTGAGTTGGACACTGCGCAGTAAAAGTCCGGCCGGAATCAGCAACACAAAACAGATCGCCACTTGAGCGACAACGAGCGCGCCGCTCAGTCGTGATCGCGCTGAGCGCCCGGTCGCGGTTGCGCCTTCCGACTTGATCACTCCAATTAAATTCGGGCGAGTGGCGTGCAACGCGGGAACGAGACCGAACGCGAGGCCGCTCAATAACGCAAGCCCAAAAGAATAAGCGAGGACGCGCCAGTCCGGTGTGAGATCGATAGAGATTCGCTCCATCTCCGCACCGCCGTAGCGCACGAAAACCACGGACAGAAACAGGTTGAGACTCCACCAGGCAAGCACCACTCCAGCGATGCCGCCCACAATACTCAACACCAAACTCTCGGTCAGTAACTGTCTGATTAGTCGCCAACGACTTGCGCCCAGGCACAGTCGAACAGCGATTTCTTTCTGTCGCGCGATCGCTCGCGCGAGTTGCATGTTCGCGATATTGAAGCAGGCGATCAGCAGGATAAGACCGGTAGCTCCGAGGACCATCCCGATTAGCATCCACGCTTCGATTGGGAGTTTCATCTCGTTGATTGGATCGACGGCGATTGTTTGCCTTGGGCCAGTGCTCGATTGAGTGTCGAGTTGGGCCAACAGGGCATTCATCTCGGTGCGTGCTTCAGGCGCGGTTCTCCCTGGCTTGAGGCGCGCGTATATGCTGAGCCATTGAAAATCGCGCCCGCCGTACCAGTCTTTCTTTTCAGGAGCGATGCCTTCGAAACGGGTCGTCGACATAGCAACACGCATCGCGAGTGGCAGCCAGATGTCAGGCATCTCATGCCTGAGGCCAACGAACGTTGGGTGAGTTATCCCGATGACGGTGAACGGTTTTCCATTCAACTTTATGCTGCTACCAACAAGCTGTGGATCACTCCCGAAGCGCCGCTGCCAGAAGCCATGACTCAACACGACCACTGCATCGCGACCGGGAACACTGTTCTCTTCGGTGGTGAAAAAGCGTCCCAGATGCGTGCTACCGCCAAGCATTCCGACGTAGTTTTCTGAAACGAAGTTTCCGAGAATCTCTTCAGGGTCGCTGTTAGGTCTGTTTTCTCCGAGAAGAAAACGCTCCTCTTCATAGACGGCTATCACATCGGAGAATGCTTGGTTGTGAGCGCGAATGTAGGAGTAGTCGAGAAATGAAAACTGGTCCCCTCGCCTGGAGTCTACTTCGAGGAAGAGGCGCACAATCGACTCCGGCTCTCTTACCGGCAACGGGCGCAGCAGGAGGTTGAAGACACTGAAGATTGCAGCATTGACACCAATCCCAAGCGCGAGCGTCGCGATAACGACGACGGTGAAGCCCGGTCGCTTCAATAAACTTCGAAGGCTATATCGTAAATCTCGAAACATATGTGTACCTTTAAAGGCGATTAGAGTCTCAACTCATAAACGACGCCACAGTCTTCGTCATTAACAATTTTCTTGACAAAACTGATTTCAACTTAGTCTTATAGCTTTAGCTTCTGGGCGGATCCTTAATCACCGCACACAATCCCCTCTTGGAGACATTTCAGTGAAAGTTGATAGAAAAACGCAGATTCCGAACGTGGTCGTTTATGCTGCTATTTACGGCATCATATTCGGAATCAGTTTCTGGTTGTTAATCGCCTATAAAGACAGCCCCACTAATTGGTTACTATACGTCGCGATGATTGGATCAGTTCTGGCAGGACTGGTCAAATTCATTTTGCATTCACGAAAGCAACACTCCCAGTCTGTATAGGGGCCCCTTTCACCAGTTGAGTTCAGATAGACTCACCCCGAAGGTGGGGCTCCGATCAGTTGCCGGCGTTAAGAATTGAGAGCGTGAGTCTACGAGCTTATTAATCTTCGGAATATCAGGTTCTGAGCTAAATTCGTAATCGGGACTAAACTCCGCGGACCGCAATGAAGTCCCGAGGTACCGCTTGTTTCCATATGGTCTTACCTCAATCCTAATCTCTGTTGGACACAGTCAGTACTACACTGCGGCTTTGGCTGAAAAGTCAGGAGTTGCACTTGTGGTCGGGTCAGTACCGTAACGCGGTAGCGTCGGGTGAACGTACTGGTTAAATTCCTAAAAATTATCGTTGCTTGAGAGGATACGAGACGCAGGTGTGGCTTGCTGCAAGCAACGATGCGAAGGCAAAGGTAAGCGGTCGATATTTCTATCAACGTCACCAACACTCAATCCGAAGGAGAATTATGAGAACACTACTATGTACCCTCTTGATCTTATGTGTCGGTTTGTCTGTCAACGCGTCAACTTTAAGTACGGCTGCTCCTGTTGAGACTAAACTGACGGCGTCCGACGCTGTCCGTGGTGACGAATTCGGTCGCGCAGTCGCCGTTCAAGGGAACGTCGCCGTTGTCGGTGCGCCAAACGCCGGTTTCGGCTCCGGCGCTGCGTATGTTTTTGAAAGGACCACGACTGGTTGGCAACTTAATCAAAAACTGAACGTGCCCGATATGTCTGCCAGTTTCTTTGGTACTTCGGTGGCGATTGACGGTGATCGAATAGTGGTCGGAGCTCCCGGTGATCTGAATGTGGATGTCGGCGCCGGCGCTGCCTACGTGTTCGTTCGTACTTTCACTAAGTGGACCCCTGAAGCAAAGCTGATCGGCAGCGAGAACTCCGCCTTCGACAGCTTTGGCATTTCGGTAGCGATTAAAGGGGACAGGATTGTCTGCGGCGCGTATGGAAATTCCGACCTTAATCAAACTGAAGTCGGCTCCGCTTATGTCTTCCACCGGACTAATGGACTTTGGCTTCAGGAGCAGGAACTGACGGCCAATGATGGAGCGTCTCTCGCACGCTTCGGTCTGTCCGTTACTATGAACGAAGATACCATTGCAGTCGGGGCTGATGGAGATTCGGAGTTAGGCTTCTTCTCCGGTGCAGTCTATGTTTTCAGTTTTGACGGATCGAATTGGATGCAACAACAAAAGCTGCATGCGCAAGACCCGCAGGAGAGCGCTTCGTTTGGTTATCACCTGGCGATGGATGGGGATACGATGGTGATTGGCGCGCCACAAAACCAGGTTGGTACTCACACACTCGGCGCCGCCTATGTTTTTTCTCGCAGGTCGCAGGGCTGGTTACAGGACAGGAAGCTGGCAGCAAAAGATTCAGACACTTTTGATGGATTCGGCTTGCGTGTCGCTATAAGTGAGGACACGATCGCGGTTGGCAGCGTAAACGATCACGAGGCCGCACTGTCTGGTGGCGCCGCTTATGTGTACAAGCGGAACGGGCAGTCGGGCTGGTCTTTACACGAAAAGCTATTCGCATCGGATGCGGCGCGAGACGACGCTTTTGGTAGTGCAGTAGCGGTGAGCAACAACACTGTTCTGGTTGGAGCGTTCGGAAGGTCCGATGTCGCATTCCTGGCAGGCGCGGCTTACATCTACGAATTCTAAACGGTCATTGGCAAGAACATTTATTACAGGCTCGGCAGAGGGTCTTGGGCAGTTGGCAGCAGAGAGCCGCATGACGTGCGCACTTTTCGACACCGCTCGCCTGGTTATATAGTTGGGTCCATGCGGACTCTGAGCTTCATGGAACAGTTGTTAGCGGTTGAAGCAGAGGCAAAATATTTGCTTACTGCGAGCGATCGTTCCTATGAACAAACATTGATGCAGGAGTTGTTGAGGATCTTCGAAGAAGCTGAACTTCTGTTTGGTCCAAGAGATGCCTCATATGAACTCTCGCTACCTCGCATCACTGAGTGTGCTACTTCGCGGGCTTTCATTTTTCACCCCTTACGGGTGGCCCGAATATATCTCAGTCGCGATTCAAGAACTAAGCCCTCGACTGCTTCATTGGAACTTGCTCATGAAGCGATTCATGTGCTGAGCCCCGGAGGACTTATTTCAGCTCCGACGATCCTGGAAGAAGGACTTGCAGAAACTTTCGCCCAGAGATATGTGAATCGCGTTTATGGACTTACGTTTGAGCGTGGCTCAGATCCCAAAGCTGATGCTGTGATGCTGGCCGTCTCTAATCTTCTGGCTAAGAATCAGTTCGTAATAAAGGAACTGCGAACTCGCCAACCAGTAATCTCGAGAATCGATGAAAAACTTTTAATTGAAGTGGCTGGTATCGAGCCTGGTCAGGCGAAGTTTCTGTGTACCGACTTCCGAAGCTATTGGCAAACATCGCCTTTGAGCAAATTCGCTGCCCAGGGCACTCAACGTCTCGCTGCCTGCCTGCGCTCTATTTGGAACTAGTCACGCTCTAAACTGCGTACCGCTACAATGCTAATGTCATGCAGGCGAGTCTGGCGAGCCAGTCGCCCTGGTTGATATTGCGTCAGTCTGTAGTGGTACTCACACGGCTTGGCCTACATCTACGAATTCTAAAGAAAACGGAACGGTACCTATTTCTCCAGATAGTCAGTGCGGAATTTTTCGGTTCCACTTAGCTGAACTACGACGGGGCCATCTTTCGTCGCCACGAAATGAGGAGTGCCGGCAGGGATAACAATGAAACTTCCTGCCGGGTAGCCCTTCAGCTTAGCTGTGTCGAACCTCTCCCCCTCGCCGACGTACCAGGTGCCTTCGATGACGGTAACGAGCTCATCCTGCGGATGCGTGTGCGCGAGGACGCGCATGTCGCCGGGTATCTTAACGCGATCGACCCATGCACCGCCTTGACTCGAGTCGCCGAACAACTGTGCCCGCTGCCTTCCGTCCTTATAGTAAGGCGGTGTGAACCACCGCACTTGTTCGGCAGTAATGCCGACGATCTCTTTTTTGCTCTGAGAAGCTACCCCAAGAATTGTCACCACGATGGCAGTTGCAAAAAGCATCACCTTCATTGTTCTTCTCCCGAGTTCTCCGGTGTCCTGTGTGTGCTACCCACTCCCACCATCTTAACTCGAAGCCGCCAGGCTTTGCCGCGCACACATAGTCGAAAAGTGCCGGATGAACTCAAACTAAGATTTCACACCGCAGTAATATGGTGGAAAGTTCAACAACTTCTCCTACATAAGTCATTGGCGGGCCTCGCCGTCGCCGGATCCGATAGCACGGCGATGCTCGCCCTGGATTAACGCAATATCTATAGGAGAAGAGAATGAGAAATCTAAGTGTTGTGAAAAGGATGACAGCGCTGGCAATGGCGCTCATGTTTTTGGTCGCTTCGAACGTCACTCGCGTTTCGGCGGCTCCAGTTAATCTCACCCCGGAACAGATCGAAGCACTGGTTACGGATGTCTTCGAAAAATTCGCTGCGTTCGATGCTCAGGGGACTGCGGCCCTTTACGCGCCTGACGGCACCATTGAAGACCCGGTTGGAACTCCGCCGGTACAGGGAACACAAGCCATCATTGCCTACCTGGAAACGTTCCCCACTATCTTGAATGAAATCAGAGTCCAGTCCTTTGACGTCACGGTAGCCGGTCAGGAAGCCGCCATCAAATGGAGGTTACGTTTTAAGACCAAAACCGGAAATGTGTTCTTCGTGGACGGCATAGGCATCTTTAAGATCAACGAGAACGGGAAAGTTCAATCGGACAGAGAGTACTTTGATTACGCGTACTTTCTGTCGCAATTGCAGCAGTGACAAACGGCACTCGCGCGTGAGTGGGCCAACGACCGCGAACCGGTGGCCCACTTCGCCAACTCACTCTATATCAATCTCAAATTAACTCACTTCGGCGAACTCGGTATGCGCCTCACCTCAACGAACTTTCAACAGCTTTTACTCTTACGATCCTTTTGATATTCTTTTCGCCAAGCTGGGACTCGGAAATTTCTCAGGGCCGCCACCGCCGCCACACAACCTATTCACGTCGGATGTAGCAGCGCCTTATTGATTTAGCTTCAGTCTGCTGTAATCATGATTTCTGAATTTAATATGACTCAAATTCCCGGTCTAACGATTCGTCGCGGCACACTCGAGGACGCTGGTTTGCTGTCCGAATTGGGCGCGCGAACCTTTTCCGAAGCGTTCGCCGCTGATAATTCTCCGGAAGACTTAGCTGCATATATCGCAACGTCCTTCAACGTAGCGCAACAGACCGTTGAGTTAGAAGATCCCTGTTCCACTTTCCTGATCGCGGAAGTTGATGGGCGCGCGGCAGGTTACGCCATGCTCCACGACGGTGAACCTGAGAAGGACGTCGAAGGCGCTAACCCGGTTGAGATCGTCCGTCTGTATGCGTCGCGTGACTGGCTTGGACGTGGCATCGGAGAACAATTGATGCGTGCATGCTTAGACGAGGCTCGGCAGACCGGACACGAGACTATCTGGCTTGGTGTGTGGGAGCGAAATGCGCGGGCGCAGGCCTTTTACCGAAAATGGAACTTTCGCACCGTCGGCGAGCACCTGTTTCAGTTAGGAGCCGATTTACAACGAGATATTGTGATGGAGCGCTCGCTAACGACGCCGGTATCGGTGTGACGGAAATCCGATGTGGATATGTGGTCCTGTCGCTACGCCGGGGATGGCGTGTCGAAACACGAGGAACGGAATATTTTCGGCTCGCAAGAAATCAACCAGGGCAATGCCCTCCGAACTATCCGGATGAAGCCCAACATCCATTCCCTGCCGGTGATCAAGTCCCCAACGGTCGTGAATGTCCGATTGTCCAAACGCCGATGTAGGTAATGGACGACCGAACTTAGTGAAGAAAAAGTTTTCCACCTTCCTGGAATCAGCAAGTGACCAACGTGGCGAGTCTTGAGCAGCCCCGCTGGTCTGGATGGTTTGGCCGGACGATCGCTCTATCCGCGCAACTCGCGCCAGATCGAGCAATGTTGTTACGCCTCCACGTTTGTACCAAATACCATCGCTGGTTTCTCTCAGTTCTTCTACTTGCAAACGCCCGCCACCGACGAGCTCAATGAATAGCGGCGGGGCTTCTGTTTTGTTTTCAGAAGGGTTGTTGACTGCCGCCTGGTTCGAACTGGAAGTCTCCTGCTTCCTATCAGTATCTACCTGGGCGGAAACCAGAGCCGCAGCCTGGATACCAACAAACAAAAAGAGAAGGGTTGAAGCAAATACTTTCACGCGCAGCAGTCCTCTTCGTTAAGGAGGCACATAGTAATCCTAATTCCGCGTTGCTACAAGACAGAGTTCTATGGGGTAGGTGCCCTAATCTCAATTTCTTATTTTATTTTCTACCCCACTCTAGTCTTATGCCAGTATCCTGGTATTGCGTAGACACACTTCTCCACTCCCACTTGAGCAGGATCAAGGACTAATAACTCAGAACACCAAATTCCCTAACGAATCAAACTGAGAACGGTCAAAAAGATCGTTGTGGCAATGCTGGTGCTAGTGCTGGTGCTCATGCTCTGCGTCGTAATCGTCGGCGATGGTGACGGAGTTGCTTTGCCGATTGTAGGTATGTCACCCGCTAAAGCTGGGACGAACAAAACGAAAGTAAGGATCAACGCAATACCAAGTCTTTTCATGGATTTTCTCCTGTTTGAGAGTCACCAGAATCTGGCACTGCGAGATACCAGAAATCTGGTATCGGCAAATAAACAATAAGGGAACATTCCTTGCAAGGTAATGGCTTAGCGCACTACTATCCCGCTCGCAGTCACTTCCTCCCATCCATTCGAAAGGCTCTGTGTCCATGAGATCCACTCTGGAGAAGCTGGAATCCTCGCACCTTACGCTCAACGAAAGTGCATGGCTCAGATGTCAGGCTGCTTTAGAACTCAAGGACAGAGGTGACTATGACGGAGCGCGGGAAGTCATGCGCCCCTTCTGGAAACGGCTTGGCGAGCGACCGGTAATCGAAGGATTAGATCCTTCAATGGCTGCCGAAGTGTTACTTCATGTTGGCATTCTCACGCGATGGATTGGCAGCAAGAATCAGTTTAGCGAAGCTCAAGACACAGCGAAGGATTTAATCAGCGAAAGCATTACGCTGTTCGACTCGTTAGGGGACCCCTTACGCGTTGCCGCAGCACGAGCGGAACTGGCAATTTGCTATTGGTGGGCCGGTGCTTTGGATGAAGCGCGGATCATGCTCACGGAAGCACTAGAAAGAATTACGACTGAGGGAAACACGCGAGCAAATGCACTTATTTTCCTGGCGGCTGTGGAATGGTCTGCTTCACGCTACAACCATTCTCTAAAACTTCTGACTGAGAACGCGGCTCTGTTCAGGAAGATTCCGAATCACACGCTCAAAGGAACCTACCACAATCAGCTTGCGATGGTGCTGCGTAAGCTAATCACAGTAGAGAACAAGGCTGAGTTTTTTCGTCGGATTATCAAAGAGTATGAGGAAGCTGATCGACAATTCAAGTTGGCCCACAACGCGCTATAGCGCGCCGATGTAAAAAACAATGTCGGAAATGTGCTGCGCCAAATGCGCCGCTTCAAAGAGGCGCATAAATATCTATCAGAGGCGCGACGCCTTGCCGTGATTATCAAAGATAAAGCAGTGGTGGCCCAAATAGATGATACGCGAGCACAACTTCTCACAGATGAAGGGCGACTTGATGAAGCTGAAACCGTCGCTCATGGTTCAGTGTCGACTTTGGAAAGAGCGGCCATCAAGTCCTGCTAGTTGACAGTCTGATCACTTACGGCATCGTGTTAGCCAGACTTGGCAGGAAAGAGGAATCGCAATTCACTTTTCGAAAAGCTATTGAAGTCGCCCACGGAGCAGGCGCGTTGAATAAAGCAGGAATCGCAGCACTCACGATGGCTGAGGAAATGGATGCTCTCGGGCCGGATGTATTAGCCACAGCATACGAGCAAGCAAGCGAATGGTTGACGAACTGCTACAACCAAGGACTACTGCTAAGGTTCAAAACAGTCGGAATAAAATTGGCGAGAGCACTACGACGTCAGGCAAAGAGTGAGAACGCGAAAGAGTTGCTTTTCAACAGATCACTCCCTTTGCCAGATGAGAAGTTGAAGCTCGAACGCGACTTGATCAGCGAAGCACTGGCGAAAGTAAACGGACAAATTACGAAGGCAGCAAAGCTATTGGGGATTCGCTATCAAACGCTTGCTTTCATAATCGAATCCAGACATCCTGAATTACTCGAACAACGCACTCCGATTCATCGTCGCCCGCGCAGGAAGACCAGCCGCAAAAAGAAGTGACCGAAAACAGACACTCTGACCATAACTACGATTTCGCATCACCGCAGATTTCAATTGGGCCACTACCTTTCTATGGCGATGGACTGCCGGAGGCGGACGGCTGAGGTTCAGCGGGCGACACTTTCTGAATCGTCTTAACGTTCTTTGGATCAAGAAGTGACACGACACCGTGTTTGCGATACCAGATCCCTTCTCCCGTTTGCCATGCGTCGTCAGCTTCAATCGTGACGCCACTATCGAGAGTAATGACGACTGGATTACTTCTGCCGTTTGCGCCTGATGCAGTTGAGATTGGACTTGAGCGGCTCAATTCAACGTGTGGGCTATTCTGAGGCGAGGGCGTTTCGATGCTTGGAGAGGGCGACGGCTCAACCGAGGGTTCAAGTGACGGACTGGCAGTTGTCAGCGGTGCCGGCTGCTGAGGCTGGAGGAATTCCTGTTGGCGCGCGCTCGAGTTCGAACTGGTTACATTGGAGTTTTCCTCCGCTGGTTGACGTGACATAGCGAAGTAAACCAACGACAGCAGGATTCCCAGGAGAACACCCCCGAGCACTCCGATCGGCAAAAGCGTTCGGCTCGACTTTGAGTGAGGGTTGGGTGCAGCTCCGGCACCTACGAGCACCGCGCCGTCAAGCTCGCAGAAATGTTCTGCATCGGGAAAGAATGAATTGCACTCAGGACAACGTTTCAATTCGTTAGCTCCGGCGAGATCTTACACTACTTAAAACTATATTGCCTTAGTCATCGCCCCTGTCTAAACTACTCCGTATTCCCCTGGTAGTTCCCCCTCAATATCCACCCACTGATCTGAAAAGAAGTAATGATAAAAGCCATTCTGTTCTCGTTGCTTTCTCTCTGGATAGTTATTAGCACCCTGGATAACAACGCAGAACCTATGTCGTCGCTGCCCAGTGATTTTGTCGAAACACAGATCACAGGCAGTGGACTTTCCAACACGACCGCAATGGCGCTGCACCCGGATGGGCGCATCTTCGTGTGTCAACAGACCGGCGAACTACGTGTAATCAAAAACGGTGTCGTATTACCCACACCATTCACGACACTCAACGTCAACTTCGATGGTGAACGTGGTCTGCTCGGCGTCACGTTTGACCCTAACTACGCGACGAATCACTTCGTCTATGTTTATTACACGGCCACAACCCCGACCATTCACAATCGCGTTAGTCGGTTCACTGCAAACGCTGCCAACGAAGACGTAGCGGTCGCCGGCAGCGAAGTCGTCCTTCTTAATCTGGAGACTCTCGGCGCGACCAATCACAACGGTGGTGCAATCCATTTTGGTCCTGATGGCAAACTCTACATAGCGACGGGCGAGAACGCAGTGCCATCCAACTCACAGTCATTAGCAACCCGTCTCGGCAAAATACTGCGAATCAATTCGGATGGAACCATCCCGGCGGATAACCCAACCAGTTTCCCCAATATCGCCGGTTCACCGAGTGGCTTGAATCGTGCGATCTGGGCCGTAGGTCTTCGCAATCCATTCACGTTTAGCTTCCAGCCGGGCACTGGTCGTATGCACATCAACGACGTCGGACAAGGCACCTGGGAAGAAGTGAATGTGGGAACTGCCGGAGCTAATTTCGGATGGCCCACTTGTGAAGGAGCATGCGTTACAGCGGGAATGACGAATCCACTGTACCAGTACTCTTCGGCAGTCGCTGCGCCTTGCGCGATCACTGGGGGCGCTTTCTACAATCCGACGACGCCGACATTTCCCGCACAGTTCATCGGCAAGTACTTCTTCGCGGATTTCTGTGCCGGCTGGATAAAGGTTCTCGATCCACTTAGTCCGCCGCCAACTGAGGGCGCTGTAGACTTCTCGACGGGAATCAGTTTTCCGGTTGATATTCAGGTTGCGAATGACGGCAGTCTTTATTATCTCGCGCGCGGTAGCAATTCCGTCTTTCGTGTGCAGTTTGCCGGTGGAGTAACACTCGCGATAAATGATGTGACTATCACGGAGGGAACTTCGGTTGCGAACTTCACTGTCTCGCTGTCGTCGGCAAGTTCTAACACGGTGACTGTGAACTATGCCACCGCGGACAATACGGCAGTCGCAGGTGTTGATTATGTCGCGACGAGCGGCACGTTGACGTTCACACCAGGACAAACTTCACGAACTCTGAGCGTCGGAATCAACGGCGACGTCTTGAACGAAGACACGGTGTCGTTCAACGTAAACCTGAGCTCACCAACCAACGCTACGATCAGTGACAGCCAGGGTGTCGGAACGATTGTTGATGACGATGCTCCAGTGCTTGCTACCGAAGAGAATTCGCAACGCGCGATCGCGCTCGACACTGTGACGTTTATACGCGATCCGTTCCCGATCACGAATACACAGTACTTTGGAGTAGACAAACGCACCCGCGTTTCACTCTTCGCTACAAACCTCAAGCTATCGCCGGGGTTAGTAATAACGGCTCAGGCAGTCGACTCGCAGCAGATGACTCATCAACTGCCGGTAGAGTTTGTGGGCGCGCTACCAACGTTCCCGGGATTCACACAGATCGTAGCCAAGCTCCCGGACGGCATCGCAGCTGCGGGAGACTTGCGTGTGACTATTACTGTGCGAGGTAAGACAAGTAACGTCGCACTGGTCGGCGTAAGTCCGTGAGGTTGTAGACGCGAGAATACCGCCAGTTCGTTGAATATCGGTTTAGCCATCAGTTACACAGACAAGGCCAATCGGAGTCCATCATCCACGGCGGCGAGTTGACTAGCTGTAAGTCTTCCCACCCGCTCTGTTAGAAACGCTTTGTCAATCGTAATGATCTGAGAGACATTGACCACCGAAGGTGTTGAAAGGCCTGTGCCTCTTACGCCGAGTCGCACGTTTCCTGGAGCTTCCGCGAGACGCAAATTCGAAGTGATGACTGCAGCAATCACCGTATTAATTCTGCTCTGATTGAAGCTGTTGGCCGAAACAATAAGATAGGGCCGGCGAGAACCCGGCCCCGAACCGGAAGGTTCGGGCAGTGATGCCCACCAAACCTCGCCACGCCTCATCTACCACTTCTTTCCACGAATTGAGTGAGATTGGAGTGCGCTAACGTCAGACTCTAATGAAGAGGCTTCGCCACTGGACCCATACACTTCGTTAAGTTTAGATGTGATCAGATCTTCGCGATGCTTCTCGACAAGAGAAGTGAGCGCTTTGGCGTAAAGCTCACTTCGCGATATGCCTAGCCGGGCTGCAAGTTTCTCTGCCGACTGAAAAACGCGATCAGGAATGGACACGGCTGTTTTCATGAGTAAAGAGTATAACAGCGGTTATACCTAACGGCCAATGAGGTTGGGCGTGCATTGTCGATAAGTAGCCGGCGGTGGATCCGGTCGATGCTTCTCGGAACCGATCACAATTTGTGATCATGGATCGTTCGTCTCCAAAGCGTAACGAATAATCGCGCGACTCTGCGGATCGATGGATCTGTCGTTTATAACTGACTGCGCTCTTTGTTTGAGAGCATGGATGATAGTGTTGGTTCTTGATGTTTGGTGTACGTGAGGAGTTTCGCGCATGGTTGCGCTACTATGATTAGCCATGATTGTCATCCTTTCTTGGAAGGTTGATAGTCAAGGGTCGGCGTTGTGTTACTGCACAATGTCGGCCCGCTTCGTTTTTGGTGGGTTGTTAGCACCATAGCATATAAATTTTCGCTCTTGTACGTTTCTTTTGAAATCATTGTTAGCGGGTACGAAATTATTCGAACAAACGAAACTCCAGACTGGAACAGGCGTGATTATCACGAGACGTCCGGCAATCAATCCTTAGCAACAACGAGGTTCAAATGAAGCTAGTTCTTTCACTTTGCTGCGTAACGTTGGCGATCGTGTTTCACCCAGTCGCACCAAAGAATGAAACCGCATCGTTCAGAACTATAAACATCTTCCAGCGAGAATTTGGTTACAGCCATTTTGATTCAATGGCTATCACTACCAGCGAGGATCTCAATGCTTTCCTCGAAGAAACATCTGACCGGGGTTGGAACAATCGACAGGAGTTTGTAGACGCTCTGCGCAATGCAAAGATCGATTTCAATCAGGAAGCATTAGTGTTGCTGCGACACACTGAAGGATCCGGGTCGGTGCAAGTCTCGTTTGAAACTCCACTCTTAAAGGACAAGACGCTCCTCTGCGAAATTCGCGGAGAGCCTCTCCGTGGCGCGGGAACCGCCGATATGGCGTATTACTGCTTCGCCCTGGCGGTTTCCAAATCACTTGTCAATCAAGTCCAGCTGAATGAGGTGTCAGGCACTATGGCAGTGCGCCCTCCGTCTACGATTCTTCTATCAACCACTGAAAGACAACCTTTGAAAATCAACCGGAAAAACCCGCACCTGGAGATTGTCCAAAGCTGATCCTCGCCTGCCCGACTGACCTGCTCGAGACTGGAAAAACATATGAGGTCAAAGCGGTTGTCGAAGGTGGCAAGCCTAAATACGACGTGTCGTTCGCATGGAGTGTGCAAGGCGCCGAAATCATCGAAGGCCAGGGAATACGTACATTGAAGTTTCGCGTTACTCATCCGAACAAGATAGTCAAAGCGTTCGTCGAGCTCGGCGGATTCAACCACTACTGCGACCGGTTAGCTACTTGCGAATGCGGACCTACAAGATAACGCGATTAATGCCGTTCCAGATGTCTTACTGGCCCAGGGACGTCTGTAAGTGCGAGCTAAGGCTTTTTCTCCAAAGGTTCCTCTTTGACTGCGTTTTCGTCGTTCTCTGAACACCGCTTATTGACTTCACTTGCCGACTCTTTAGTATTGGCAGAATCTACCTTCCTCAACCAAAAGGGTCGCTGAACTGAGCTTTTACCATAGCGAACAAAAACCCAGACTAGCAGCGCAAAGAATCCGATGGCACTCAGCTGTCGCCAGTAATGCCTGAGAAACAACTGTAGATTCAATAAGAAATATATTTCGGGAACAATTTCATCCCGATATTCTCCTCCATCTTGTGTTGTAACTGTCTTTTCAGTTGGACTGTGAATGATTCCCCAAGTCTTTTCGGCTACGATTGCGCTACTCTCTAAGTCAAGCTCGAGTTTTACGAGACCCCAGCTTTTCTTCGAACTCACGTACAATAGTGTGCCTGTGGCACCCTCGTTTAAGCGTCCGATAATCTGGCGATTTGAAGCGATTCTAAGGTTGTCAGACTTTACGAGAACCAATGTCTTATCACCTAAAACACTAGCAGATTCCATCCACAGCCAAGCGAACAAAATAACTCGCCTTGTGGGCTGGCCATCTTCAGGTGTTAGGCAATGCACTGCGGCATTTTCATAGATCTCCCCAACTGTCAAACCTCGCTGAATTGCAGGAACGCTATCACGAAGCCCGAAAAAACTGTTTGGCTTCTCTACCACGATCTCTGACCCCACAGGTATTGGTCTTAGATACTCAGGATATTCTTCAATGGGATAAGGACCGAAAAGGACCGGAAGCCAAGTAACTGCTACAAGGACTGCTGGGATAATAATTACCACCAGGAACTGCCGAAGTCCCTGCTTCATGAGAGCACGATTGAGTCGCCATCTCATTCACTGCCAACCTTGACCAATAGCTTGTACATAAGTACGCAATAGGACAGCACCGAGGCAAAGAATGAAAGTAAAGCAACTTGCGCGCATGCTTGTCCCAGAGTCCATTCCCAATTCAATAGTGTAACCCTTAGGCCGGATTGAGCATCTTGTGCGAGTCCATAGGCCTGTGCACAATCAACCATGAAAGCGAGTACCCCGCTCCAAAAGCCCAGGCACACTATCGCGAAAATGAATGTGCAGAATAACAATCGTCTTACACTGGCAGAGTTGAGGAGCTTTCTCTCTTGCAATGGCTTAAGGCCGGCTACTGCAATCAGAATGTATCCAGTGCAGACCGATATGAGAACTTTGCTTGTTTCCAAGAGCACCTCAACCTGTTTGAGGCTGTATGCTACGGACTCCATCCTTTTTCACCTCTAGAGGGACACACTAAATACTGGATCGTGTTCAGTGAAGGTGGCGCAGCGTTTAAGAGATCACGCATTTATTTGTCAGAAAGATAGGCTTGCTTTCTAACAAGAGGACTCCAACTTCGAGGTTTGAAAGCGCGCAAGGAACCAACAGTTTATACACCCAGGATAGAGAGCCAGGCAAGAACCTGGAAAGAACGGTAGTGGGGTAATAGTGAGTTGGCGCAACTCACTATTACCCCCTCTAGTTGGAATATGCGATCTGGCAGATAAAATCACACCACATATGTGTTAACAGATCCCGCGTGTTTGAGCGCCGCCATCACATACGGCAGGTTTGACAACCAGCCAGGTTGTAACTGCGCCCGCTGCTACGCCGCCCAGAATTAGCCAGGTCTTTGTGGAGATGCCACCACCTGCCTTACTAACGCTGTCCACCTCTGAATAAGTGATTGACTGTGACGTTCCGTCCTTTGGATTCCTTAGGGTAAAGGATACCGGCTCCACGCGATCGATATAACCCTTAATCTTCGTGCGATCGCGGAACTTGACTTCGACTTGCGAGTCTTTGCTCACGGAAAGTGTCTGGATCCTGGCTCGGATCTTCTCGATTTCCGTAGTCGATTGAGCGGTCGCGAGCGCGGGACTAAGACTCAACGCGGTTATGATTACTGAAAGTGTTACGGCTAAATGTCTCTTCATCATAAAAAGTCTCCTTCATTCGAACTACTCCCTTTCGCAACCCATGTTCCAAAACAAACAGGCGCAAAAGCAGCGGTTTTTTGCGAAGGGACTCAGATGTAGAAAGGTTTGACTTGGATGCTAGCGCAGGAAAATTCTGTCAGGTGACGCGTGGTGTCGGAAACGCATTAGCTGGAGCCGCGCCTTAAGTGCATTGTTACGTTTTTTTGATCTGAACATAGAGGCCAGTATTGGAGGATCCCTTAGTCGCAGAAACTTTCTTCACGTTGAGATAAGACTGGCGTCGAACAAGTTCACCAAGCTTCTTGCACCCGTAATTTCGTGGCTCAAATGACGGAGTACTATTTGCGACCACTAAGCCAACACTTGAAAGAGGAGCCCAACCATCCTCTCCGGCGGCTTCGGTTATTGCAGCCATCAGAAGCGGCTTCAATGGCTTCTGTGGATGCTTGGTCGCGCCGGGTTTAGCAGCTGGTGCGCGAAGAGACTCGGTGTAAGTGAACTTATTGCAGGCTGCCACAAATGCGGATGGTGTCTTCTTCTCACCAAAACCGTAAACGGCAAGACCTGCCTCTCGGATTCTTGTCGCTAGTGGCGTGAAATCACTGTCTGATGACACCAGGCAAAATCCGTCTATCCTTCCGCCGTGCAGTAGGTCCATCGCATCGATTATTAGCGCCGAGTCGGTCGCGTTCTTTCCGCTCGTATACCGGCACTGCTGGATTGGCTGGATCGCCAGACTGTGGAGAGTTTTCCTCCAGCTACTGAGGTGGGGTGTTGTCCAATCACCGTAAGCGCGTTTAATCGTCACGGTGCCATGCTGCGCCACCTCCCTCAGGAGGCCTCTGATAATTGATGTTTGAGCGTTGTCAGCGTCGATGAGTATGGCGAGTTTGTCGGTATTTGGTGAAGACATTGTGCTATCAGGAACCTCACATAAGAATTAGGTTGGTGTCATTAGCCTCGGATTCGAAGGCAGGCTTTAGCACGTCGGTAATGAGGTGAGCGGCAGCAAGACCCAATTAACAATAGCCTAACGAACGTAGTTGCATCAAGGTTTATCACAAAAATCCGCGGATCACACGATGTCGCATCTACGCTCCGAACTGCTTTAGATGATGGTCAGCGTGTTTGTACGTAACGACGCCCCATTCGCGCCAGGTCAATGGTCCAAACAGTGGATGAGCCGGCGCTTCGCCTTCATGAGGTCCAGTTCCGATTCGCTCCAGCAACTCCAGCAGCGCTGTGCGCTCCTCTTCAAGCGCTACCGCAACACCGGGCTTCAACTCGGCCGCCGTCGGCGCTCCCTTCGGGAATGGAAGCACATACAGGATGAGGTGCTTGAGAGGAAACATCTGGAAAGCGCGTTTATTCGCGGAGACCACCGGAAGTTCTCCAAGAGTCATCAACGCCGACAAGCGAAGATGATGCAACATGCTCGCGACGTCCATGCTGCCCCATCGACCAGTGGACGATACGGACAGTGATCGCATCCTGGTAGTAATTTCCGTGCGGTCACTCTCGTTTAGGATCGAACGCATTGTCACTCTCCTCTCATACTCCAAAATCTTGCAGTAGTCTAAAGCTCTCCATCGCAATTCTCCATTTATCAATCCATTAGGTGCAACTTGCTCCCGCGCTAATCCAAATCCGACAACTCCGATTTTTTGATTTCCTCTACGAGCGGGCCTCATGGCGTGATGAACGGGCTTGGAATCACGACGAGTGTTATGGCCCGTTCGTTGCACATTTCCCAGGTCTCACGAGATGGACCAATCCAATTCTTTGGATCGGCACGTTACGTCCCGCTTAAGAGTTAGAAGGAGACTACGAAATGAAGCTTATAAAATTTTCAGCCCTCCTGGTTATTTGTCTTTGCCTCGCCGGCATTGCCAATGGCCAGGAAACCACAGGTGTCATCGAGGGTACCGTGGTAGATGCCCAGGGCGCGCGAGTTCCAGGCGCCACTGTGCTGGTGGAAGGGAATGCGTTTAGCCGCACCGTCACTACTGACGCTGAAGGCTTTTATCGCATCCTGCAAGTACCTGCCGGTAAGTATTCGATTACTACCAGCGCTCCCAACTTCGCTTCCGAACGAAGTGAAAATGTGACAGTCACACTCGGCCGCGCTACCACTGCCGACATCACGCTGAATGCCGGTCAGGTGTCGGCTAACGTAGTGGTAACGGCGGCCGACGTTGCCGCCATCGACACAACGTCGAACAGAATTCAAACCAACATCACAACCGACATCATCAACGCGATCCCACGCGGAACTAAAGTCGACAGTGTGTTGAAGCTTTCAGGCGCAACCAGGGAAGAACCTCTGAGCCGTGGCTTTCAAATAGACGGCGCCAGCGGCGCAGAGAACACTTTCGTCATCGACGGTTCTGAAGTCACAAACTTCCGCACCGGCCAACTGCGCGAAACCAATAACCTGCCGTTCCAATTCGTACAGGAAGTGCAAGTTAAGTCGAGCGGTTTCGACGCTGAGTTTGGTGGCGCAACGGGCGGTGTGATCAACGTTGTCACCAAGAGCGGCGGCAACGAGTTTCACGGCGACTTCGGGCTCCAGTTTGAAACGGACGCCCTCAGTGCGCGACAAACGCTCACCGGAAAAATCAACAACAGCGACCCGCAGTTCCAGGCAAATCCGCTTATCCAGGGAACCAGTGCATCTGTTTTGAGCTACATCAATCCTCCGGGTGACAACTTCAACAACACTTATCCCAGCGCTACGCTCAGTGGTCCAATTGTCAAAGACAGACTTTGGTTCCTCGTGAGCGCGGCGCCGCAGTTTTATCACACCCATCGCTCGTTCCTGTTTCCCACAGGTCAATCGGTGAACTACACGCGCAACGTGCGAAACGATTATGAGTTTGCGCGTCTCGATTCATCGATTACGAATACGCTCCGTTTGTCCGGGACGTTTACTTACAGCCCACAGCGCGAACACGGACAAATTCCTTCGTACACCACCTCAGCTCCGCCTTCAAATGACTTCAGTCAATTGGGTGGACGCGTAGCAGCAAACAACGTCACCGGCAGTGGCGTCTGGACTCCAACACCCAAACTGGTGATCAGCGCGCGTTTTGGCCGCAACTATCTGAACGAAAAAGACAGCTCTTACGGTGTTCCCGCCGGGCCGCGCATTCGCTGTCTCAACGGCGGCAGTCCTGCCGGAGTGCCGGCGACGAATCCGTGTGCTTCCGGTTTCAACAGCACGTCCGATATCACCACGACGGTCAAGGACATTTCGATCCGCAACACGGTCGACGCTGATGCCAGTTACCTTGTCGATAGTTTTGCCGGCCGTCACAATTTCAAGTTCGGCTACCAGCTCAACAAACTATCCAACGATGTGGACCAGGGTTACTTTGGTGTTGGTGAAGTACGCTTGTTCTGGGGACAGTCAGATCGCGGTATTGGTCCTGGAGTTTGCCCGAGTGGACCATGCACTTCCTTCGGTTATGGCTACCTTCAGGATTTTGGCACCGTCGGTCTGGCCAAGAGCACTAACACAGGCCTCTACGTCCAGGATAGCTGGCAACCGAAGCCTCGCCTGACGCTCAACCTTGGCCTGCGTCTCGAGAATGAAGACGTGCCCTCGTTTTCTGAAAACGGTCAGGCAATCCAGTTTGGCTGGGGCTCCAAGCTCGCGCCGAGATTGGGTTTTGCTTACGACGTTTTTGGCGATGGCCGGATGAAGGTGTTTGCCAGTTATGGCCAATTCTACGATCGGTTCAAGTACCAACTTCCGCGCGGATCATTCGGTGGCGACAAACTGTTGCGCTACTTCTTCCCGCTTGCCGATCCAAACTACACCACCTACACAAGGGCATACGCGCTGTCGCATACCCTCGTTGGACCACTTGATTTCCGTGTTCCATCCAACGATCCGTCAGACAACCGAGTCGATCCGGATTTGAAACCGGCGCGACAGACCGAGTTTACCGTTGGCACCGAGTACGGGTTAACTAACACCCTCGTATTCAGCGGTCGTTACACGCGTAAGAATCTTGACCGCACGATCGAGGACGTTGGGTTTTTCGATGCAGCGGGTAACGAAAACTTCTTTATCGCCAATCCGGGTATGGGTTTGGTTTCTCAACCTTTTGCTCCCGGACTTCCGGCGTCGCCCCTCGCGAAACGTCTCTACAACGCGATGGAATTGCGGCTCGACAAACGTTTCACCAATAACTATTTCTTCAACGCCAGTTACACGTACAGCCGTTTAACCGGCAACTATTCAGGACTCTCGAGTTCGGATGAGCCGGACGGACTCGGCGTCGGTCGATCGAGCCCAAACGTTAACAGGTTTTTCGATCTGCCGTTCCTTGGCTTTAACACGAACGGACAACCGGACAATGGCCTGTTGGCGACTGATCGACCGCACGCATTGAAGGTGTTTGGTTCTTACACCCTCGACTGGAAAAACTTTTTCGGACACCAGTTGGATGGTTCAGGTTCCAACAGTACTGAGTTTGGCGCGTCGTTCATCGGTTTGAGTGGAACGCCGTTGTCGACTCGCGTGCAGCTTTATGGTGCTTACACCTTCCTGACCACACGCGGAGACCTCGGCAGAACTCCCGTGTTTACGCAAACTGATCTTCAGTTGACGCATACGATCAAGTTGGCCGGCGATGGGCGTTATGCGTTGAAGCTTGATTTCAATGTGCTCAATGCCTTCAACCAGAACAACGTCTTGAGTGTGTTTTCACAGATCTCGCCGGACTCTTTGACGGCGGGAAATTTTGGGATCAGTAATGCCAACGGGCTTGGTGAGTTGAATACCTTCCGGGCAGTGTTCAACGGAGGACTCACGAACCAGATCCTGCAGGGACTTACTAACGGAAGTATCGCGAGAGATGCGAGGTTCAACCAGCCGCTCACGCGACAGATACCACGCCAGGTGCGCTTTGGCTTCCGATTTGTGTTCTAGATCGAGAGCCTTGGTTTGAGTTTTTGCCACAAAGAGGCACAAAAAGCACAAAAATCAGCTGAAACCATTTTGTGCTTTTTGTGCCTCTTTGTGGCTAAGTTATTGATCAGGTCTCTCTACACTCTGCTGGCGCAAACGCTGGATCAGCTTCTTTATCAGCTCAACATCCCGCGCGTCGGGTTGGGCCTTCAAAAATTTTTCCAACTCATCAGCCGCTTCTTTAAATCGCTTGAGTTGATTAAACAGCAGCGCCAGTTGCCAGTGAGCTTCGGGTAACTTTGATTCAGCCAACACATCTGCTCGCTTCAGGTACGACTCTGCTTCGTCGAGCCGACTCGTTTGACGCAGCGCGATGCCAAGCCACAGATTAGCGTTGATCGATTTCTCATTGAGTGAAACTGCGCGTCTGAAAGACTCAAGCGCTGGTTGTAACTGCTTCACATTGTATTGGGCCACGCCGAGCGCAAAACAACTCGCGTAGCCCCGGGAGTTGATCTGCAAAGCTTTTGTGAGTAATGGAATCGCCGCTTCATACTGTGCGTCTCTCACCTGCTCCGTACCCAACATCTCGAGCGCGTCAAAGTACTGCGGGAAAATATCGATAGCGCTCTTCAACGCCGCGAACGCTTCCTGTCGTTTGTTCGATTTTTCCAGCAGCTCCGCTCCCTTCTGATATTGCTTGCGAGCTGGTTCGGGCACTTCCTGAACAAACACCACACCGGGTTTTGCAGTACTGCTGTTATTACCCGCGGTGTTCAGTATGAAATCAAGTTCTTCAAACGCGGTGCCAAAACCATGCGGCCTCGCGAGATCCACACGCTTGCTTTGACTGATGTAGTTTGTGCCTGAGGTTTGCACTCTGACTTGAAAAGTCCCATCCGAGAGCTTGCGAAAGACGAAGAGTCCGGAACCATCAGTCTTAACAGTTCGAATCACAGAATCGACTTCGTTCAGCAGTTCGACTCGGACATCGGCAAGTGGAACCCGCTGATCGTTTGATACGTGACCACTGATGGAGTTGGAGTTTGTTTGAAAAGAAACCAGCGCCATCAAGGCACTGAGAAATATGTGCGTCACCATGATCAAGTAACAGATAACCTAAACGGGCCGAACACTACTCTCTTTGTGACGAGGCGGCCTCTATGGGTGACTAACAGGCAATCTTGGTGGTGACGAGAGTAAGGTGCTTTACTAAGATCGGAGTTACTTCAAGAACTCGACAGTACCAAATATCTTCTTAGCTACTTCGAGATCCTTCGGATACCAACTATCAGCCTGCATCCATAATTTGACCTCTCCGTTTGGAAAATCTCCGACATACAAATCCGTGGAATACCTCATGCGGCCGCGTATCTTGTACTCATAGGTGAACAGGTACGCCTTTCTTCCGGCAATCTCGACGACCTCCTCCCGAAAATCTTTGCCAAACGCCTTCTCGCGACGGTCATAGGCGAGTCTCATCGTTGGCTCATAGACAAACATGAGTCGCAGCTTACCTATCCGGTACTCCCTGTAATATTCATCCAAAGCGGACCACCCTATATCCCACCCGCTTTTTGGCATATAGAATGTGAGGGAGTCCTCTTTGGCATTTATCTTTTTCCATCCGCTGGGAACATTAGCAGTTGAAGAAGTCTGGCTTAAACAAACTGAGCTGCAAATGATAAGCGCGACACTTACCAAAAATAGTTTAGATATGAGATTTTTCATTGCAAACATTGTTCAGTTGTCTAAACTCCTTCGCAGAATTGGACCAACTGGTTCGATTCCGATATGTCTTTGCAGCCACTTAGCCCGGTCAAGGAGTGGTTGAATGTCATTGAGTCCATGCCCTGTGTCATACCACAACACGAGTTTGGGTTCGCTCGCCGCGAGCGCGTATCGCCGCATCGCCGCCTCATTGAAATATTGCTCGAACCGCGCGAACTGAAATAGGAGCGGCGTGGGTGCGGCGTGAGGGACAAAGTTGATCGCGTCGAGCGGGCTAACAGTTTTGAAGTAGGTGTCCAACTGCTCTTTGGGAGTGCTTTGGCGAAAATCCACGTAATCAGGATCGTTACTCTCCATCAATATTGTCGTCTCAGTTGGTACGCCTGCCATGAGCACGACTGTTTTGAGTCGTCTATCAACAGCCGACAGTATAGCGCCCCAATGAGCGCCGGAACTGTGGCCCACATACGCAATGCGGGTCGGATCAACATCCGATCGCGCCTGAAGCAAATCTATCCCTCGCCGCAGATCAACCACTGATTGAATGAAATTATTCCTAACAGCTTCCGGCTCAGTGCCGGACGCGCTCCGACGCCACGGCGCGGGACGAACGTTAAGATCATCCACCAAAAGAGAAACTACACCCGCCCTGGCATATAGCATTGCCTCCGGAAGAAACTCCGTTCGCGTGCCATATCCCCAATGACCAAAGACAATGCCTGCAAAACGTCGCCGCTCCGCAGGCACGACGAGGTATGCAGTAATACGTCCGCTCTTCGGACTGGCGTAGGTAATGTCATGTATGCTGACTTCGTTGCGGTTAATAACGCCGACTTCTTTGACATCAAGCGCTGCCTTCTGGTCATAATCGAACATGCGCCGCAGTTCATTTATGGATTGATTTTGCGCACATACCGCCTCGCAACACGCCGCAGCTAGTAGCAGTAGCCAGAAGACTCTTTTCATCTTCAGTCCCAATCCCCCAATGCAGTTAAGCACAAAAATAATAAGCCCCCTATTTTTCTTCTCTGCGTTCTCTGCGTACCTCCGCGGTCTCTGCGTTTATTTGTTTTACATATGAATTCAACGCAGAGTACGCAGAGGTACGTAGAGAACGCAGAGAACAGTTTCAAATTAGGGCACTACTCGACGCGTTTCGCGCTTGCCTTGGCTATTATATTTCGCGCTGTTGGCGCTCACACAAAAACACGGCGTGCCGCTTGAGACGGCACGCCGCACAAAATTTTAGACGAGTCGATCGCCTACTTATTGAGTCTTTTCTTCCACGGCCTTGAAACCTGTGCCGTTGATAACTTCACGCAGCTTGGCTTCGTTCAACTTCTGGTCGTCGTACTTGATAACGGCCTCGCCCTTCTCAGAGCTCACCTGTGCTTCTTCAACGCCTGCGGTGGCTTTGAGCGCCTTGGTAACTGACGAAGAGCATTTTGCGCACTTCATCCCCTCAACCTTAATGGTGACGGTCTTCGTGAAAGCCGCGGCTGTGATCACGCCGAGCGTCACAACCAGGACACCACTGACAACAAGCTTAGTGATTCGACTTAACATCTCTCTTCTCTCCTTCTTTATTCTTCATCAGTAGCGGCTTGATCTTTTCGTCGAACTCTTCGCGAAGAAGTATGCCGCTGATTATGTCGCTGACTTTGCCTTCGCGATTTATGACGACGGTTAAAGGCAGAGTCTCATCTGAACTAAATCGGGCTTTAGTCTGGCGTGTGCCGAGGATGATAGGGTAGTTGACTTTAAGACTCTTCGCAAACCTGCGCACGTGCGTCTTGTTCTCAGGTGGGTAGGTGATGCCGATGATTCGTAACCCTTCTTTGCCGTGCTCACGTTGCAGTCTTACCAGGTCCGGCATTTCCGCGCGGCACGGCGGACACCAGGTAGCCCAAAAGTTGATAAGGACCACTTTCCCGCGATAGTCGCTCAAGCGCACCGTGCGTCCGTCTAGATCCTGGAGTACGAATTGCGGCGCGATTGCCTCCTGCCGCAAAACACTTGCGGGTGAGAACGCGATCATCATCACGGCAAACACGACGCTCATGATAGTCCGTGTTGTTGCGCTACTTTCTTCGGCAGTTTCGCTCTGACTAAGTCGTACGATTGTCTAACATAGTGCTCCCACTCCTTGCGGTTGAGCGCGGAGACTTCCTCAACCAGCACCCACTTGTAACGCGCGACATATGGAGCCGGACGCATCCCCGGTGAGTTTGAGAGCTCTTCGAATTCATCATCCTTCACCTTGAAAGAAACAGTCAGTGGCCCCTCTAAAGCGGCAACGCAAAACATCTTGCCGGCGACAGAGAAACACAAATCGTGTCCCCACTTGACGTCTTCAGTTACTGCCGGAAGCGCCAGGCAATATTCACGCAACGTATCGATATTCATCTCTGATGCCTCACTACCGGAAGGGCCAGAACACGGGAACTAACAAGATGACGATCGCGAATACTGCGATCGTCAGGACCGAGCCCACTTTCACGAAGTCCAAAAAACTATAACGTCCCGGTGTGTAAACCAGAACACACGCCGGTTCGAGTGGCGTTAGGAAAGAACACGATGCCGCGTAGGTAACAGTGACTGCAAACGTCCTCGGATTTAATCCCAGTGCAATAGCAGTCTTTACCGATATCGGCAGCATCACGAGTGCCGCAGCCTGGTTTGACATGGGCTGCGTGAGCGCAACAGTCATTAAGAAAAACCCAGCCAGCACCGCTGTGGGTCCATACTGGCCCGTGGCCCTCACAATCAAACCCGCGAGGTACTGATCCGCGCCGGTCTTTTCCATCGCCACTCCAAAACTCATCATGCAGGCAATCAGGATTAGCAATCGCCAATCGATGATCTCATAAACTTCCGACATGCGTAGCGATTGACTGGCAAGCAGAATCATCACTCCGAACAGCACCGCGATCGGCAAGGGCACAAGATGAGTCAGTGAGAAGAAAAGAAAGACACCGAAAGCCAGCAGCGCCCACCGTCGTTTTTCCGGTCGCGCCTGCTTCTCCGAAATCTCTTCCAATAGCAATATCTGACCGTCAGCCGCGAGTCGTTCAACCTGTTCACGATTCCCCTGTATTAAGAGGACATCGCCAAATCGCAGTCGTACTCTGCTGATCTTCGAAAGCAGGTTCACGCCGTGGCGATTGATAGCCACTACAACGAGGCCGTATCGTTGTCGAAAATCGAGGCGTTTTAATGTCCTGCCGAGGAAGTCTGAACCTCGCCCGACCATTGCTTCGAAGAGCTCCGTGTCTTTACCCTCCAGCACCGAATCGTTCAACGTAAAGTCTGGTTTGATTTCGATGCCGGCTTCGCCTTTTACCTTGAGGATATCCTCGACACGTCCCTGGACCAGCAATAGATCGTCGGTCTTTATCTTTTCGGCCGGGTGTGGCGCTATCCTGTATTGCTCCTGCCCTCTCAGAATGCCGAGCACAGTGAGATCGAGTTCGGCGCCGAGTTGAGCTTCCGCCAGCGACTTACCGATCAGCGGTGAATCGTCGAGCACGATAACTTCAGTCATGTATTGCCGGACGTGATATTGCTCGGTAAGAGATTCAGCCGACTTGCGTCGCGGTAACAGCCGGATCCCCATCAGCAACATATACAACATCCCCACACCGACGATAACCACACCAACCCTTGTCAGCTCAAACATCGTAAAAGGCTGGATTCCATAACGCGGCAGGGCGCCACTTACGGCAAGATTGGTTGACGTTCCTATCAACGTGCAGGTCCCGCCGAGGATTGCTCCAAATGCGAGCGGCATCAGTAGTTTTGAAGGACTTATATTTCTGCGCGCAGCAATTCCCAGCACGACCGGAAGAAACATTGCCGTAGTAGTCGTATTCTTCATCACTGCGGCACACAGTGCGGCCGCCAACATGATGAGTGCGACAATGCGAAACTCACTATCGCCGGCCGTTCGGTGCAAACGACGTCCAACGAGATCTATTATTCCGGTCCTCGCGAGTCCTCCGGTCAGAATAAAGAGCCCTGCGATCGTTATCACGATGTCATTGCCAAATCCGGCGAAGGCTTCACCGGCAGTTAAGGTATTGGTGACGACCAATGCCATCACCAGAAGAATCGAGACGACTTCGATCGGTATTCGCTCAGTACTAAAGAGGACGAGAGCTACGAAGAGTAGTGAGAGGACGATTGCAATCTGGGGCGTCATTTAGTCGCACTCGCTTGATAATAAGCAGTTCGCAGCAGACCGAAGAGCATACTGCCCTCTTTCACTTTCGCTGCGTTCGTCAGTCCAACACAGCGCATCAGCTCGAGTATTGTCGCGTTTCTATTGTCTTTCATTCGAGCGTGAGCTTGAAAGAGCCGATCAAAGAATCCGTGTGAGGCGTTGTCCACGACAAAGTCGAGCAGGTGAAACGAACCACCTGCCCTTAAGACGCGCAACACTTCCCGCAACATGTTTTCGCGCTCCTGTTCGTTGAGATGATGAAACATGAACGACGAAAAAACATGATCGAACAACTCTTCTTTGTAAGGAAGTTTATCCGCGAAGCCCGGGTCGAGTTGCACTGACACTGCTGCGCGCGTGGCTTTACGGCGCGCGCGCTGCAACACTTTCGGATCGGGGTCGATGCCAACCACCTGCGCGGATGGATACTGTCGTTTCAACTTCACAACGAGTGTGCCGGTACCACAACCAATATCGAGTATATGGTGACCGGGTTCGACGTTTGCGGCGGCGATAAGTTCGTGCCGTGCACGATCGAACCCCATCAAACTGACGAGCGGATCGTACACGGGCAGAAACAGATCGTGCCCCGCCGCGGGAAAAAAGTCTCTCTGACTCACTCGCTACTCATGTTGAATCAGCGCCGAAGGCGCGAGATATACAAGCCATGATCAGCGCCGAAGGGGCGAGATATGAAAGCCAGGGGCAAGCGCGAAGCGCGTCGCCCCTGGTTAACCACACAAAAGAAAGCGTCAAGGCCTGAAAGGCCGAAATACGCACCATATGTCGCCCAGGGCTCGGGCGTAAATTTAATTCATTACCAGGGGCGACGTGCTCGCTTCGCTACGCACTTGCCCCTGGCTTTCATATCCCGCGCCTTCGGCGCTGTTCCTCTACCTGAAATTCGATCCAACTTGCACGCAAACCTGTCGACGAGCTTACTTTGGAACCAAGCCCTGCCGCCAGTGCGACGCCGCCCGCAACGGTAATAGGTAGCAGTCTATCCCGAGGCATCGTTGTCAGGAGGCAGACTCGGTTTCCGGAGTGCGATTCTTCATCGCGCCGCGGATGTTCAGGAACGCGAGGCAAACCTGGAGAACGATGAGCGCGTAGGCACGGTCCTGCCAGCCCCATACGATCCAGAGCACGTTGCTTAACAGAAACAGCCAGAATCCCCAGTTGCGTTTGAACTTTCTTTGCGACCCAACCATCCACGCGGCAATGACGGTGACTACCATGGCGGGCCACTGGAGCAAATCAACCATCATTGAAAATACGCAACTGCGCGTTGCCGATCCGGCAGTGCGATTTGCTCCTCCAACGGATGAATGCAGTTGTCGCAGTTTCCGCAACGCTCAGCTTCCATCTCTTCACCAAAGTAGTCGTGCAAGAGACGCCAGCGGCACATCGCACTCTGCCCGTACTGCATCATTCGCTCCAGCTTCTCTTTATCCCTCTCGACTTTCGCCTCAGACAAACGCGAAAGGTACTCGAGTTCGTGTTGCTTTACGTCAACTTGTAACAGACGAAACTTACTACCACGCAACTCCTTCACGACCTTCATTTCCTTCAGCAGCGACAAAACAACGCGCACCTTTCCCTCGCTCACCGTATTCGCATTTTCCTGCACTACCGACAATTCAATCGGAGTCTCAGCTCCATTGAACGCCTGGTACACGGCGAGAATGTCATCGAACTTCGGATGCTTGCCACCGAGAAAGAACTGCTGCGTGCGTCGATCCTCGAGTTGATAAAACAGACTGCATGTTGCCGGCCCACTATCACGACCAGCTCGTCCCGACTCCTGATAGTACGCTTCGAGCGAACCCGGCATCTGATAATGGACCACGAAACGGATGTCAGGTTTGTCGATGCCCATGCCAAAGGCGTTCGTCGCCACGATCGCTTTCAATTCATCGCTCATGAATGCGTCCTGGTTTCGCTTGCGATCGCTTGCCTTCATACGCCCGTGATACTGCTCGATTTTGAACTCGAAACCTTTCAACCAGTTCGTCAATTCCTCTACTGTTTTAACAGTCGCAGCGTAAATGATGCCCACGCCTTCGTGTTCGTTCAGTATGCGAATGAGCTCTTCGTGCTTCTCACGTTCATTTGTCACTCGCTTGACTTCGAAGTGCAGATTAGGTCGATAAATACCTGTTTTCACCACTTGAAGTTTTCCGAGATCGAGTTGCTTCTCGATGTCGGCTATGACTTCGGACGTCGCGGTAGCGGTCAAAGCCAATACGGGTGGCGAACCGAGTGTCTTCACTGCGGCGCCAAGCGACAGGTATGCAGGACGAAAATCGTGACCCCATTCTGAGATGCAGTGTGCTTCATCGATCACGACAAAATTGATGTCTCGCTTTCGCAAATCACCCAGGAATTCCTGATTTGTGAAACGTTCCGGCGTAACGAATATGAAGTCGCTTTTCTCAGTCTTTATCTGTTCGAGGTTCTCTTCGTGCTCCTCGGTCGTCAGCGCGCTGTTCAACTGCGCCGCTTCGATGCCTGCCTCTTCCAACTTATCGACCTGATCTTTCATCAGCGAGATAAGCGGCGACACGACTACAGTCGTGCCCGGCAGGTGCAAAGAAGGTAGTTGATAGCAGAGCGACTTCCCTGCTCCGGTCGGCATGATCGCGAGCGTATTGTTTCCCTCGAGCACAGAGCGAATGACTTCGGCCTGGCCGGGACGGAGTTTGGCGAGTCCGAACGTCTCTCGCAGCGTTCGCCTCATCCTCGTAAGTTCGCGCGTGACTTTTGGAACAAGAGCACTCATAAAAATTCGCCGGCGTGCATTCGTTTGGAACACATGTGCACGCGCGCTACGCTCTCGGCAAGATGAGTGCCAGACGGACGTTTAAGGTAAGTAGATTATCTTCTCTTGCGCAACTGCTTCCGAAGCCAGAGGGGATCTCGTCGCAGATCCAGAATGGCGTAAACGTACACTACGTCATTTTCAACTTCGTAATAGATACCGAATGGAAATCGCTTCGATAGCATCCGATGAAACTGAAAATGGATTGGATGAATCCCTGCGAAGAGGAGCAGAGAATCAAGGTCGGAAAGGATTGAATCGAGAAAGTAGTCGCCAACTCCGGTCGCGCACGATTCATAGAATTGTGCAGCCGACTCGAGGTCGTCTGCTGCGTCCTCGAGTATTACTACGGTCATCGTTAGGAGCTTCGTAGACGCGATCTGAGTTGGTCTAAGGTCAAAAACTTTGCTTCGCCACGCTGCGCTCGCGCCTTCCTGTCAAGCAAGACATCTTCATGCCAGTTGGGGGAAGGTATCTCGTCGTGGCTGTTGAGGGAATCCCAAAGCAGGTCGATGGCCTGAAGTCGTTCAGTCACTGACATCTTTTCTATCTGGGACGGTTCAATCATATCGTCACAATAGCACCCTCAAGTACGTGCCGCAAGACACAACATACCCACTACGCTGGCTGATATTTTCGCGCCGATCGTTTACATTAGCGCACGAACAGCTTCATCCAATTTCAATTCGAAACAAGGAACGTGCATGAGAAAGATCCGAATTGCGCTCGTTGTTGTGCTGCTGTGGTCGATCGTGTTGACATCGTTCGCCTCCGCGCAGACGCAGAGAGCCTGGACGAATGCGCCGGAGATCGAACGTAGAGTCGAAGCACTCCTCAAACAGATGACGCTCGAGGAGAAGATCGGGCAGTTGAACCAGTACTCTTACGGGACGCCGACCGGTCCGGGGACGGGTCGCAGCAAAGTCGAAGAGTCGATCCAGCGCGGCGAGGTCGGCTCGTTCCTGAACGTCGTTGACCCCGCACTGAGCAACCGTTTGCAGCGCATCGCGATGGAGCAGTCGCGTCTGAAGATTCCACTCATCTTCGGACTCGACGTGATTCACGGCTATCGCACCACCTTCCCTGTCCCGCTCGCGCTATCCGCAACGTGGGACGCGAACCTCGTCGAACGCATCTCTCGCATTGCCGCGGAGGAAGCTACATCATCAGGCATCCGCTGGACGTTTTCGCCCATGGTTGATATCGCACGCGACCCGCGCTGGGGCCGCATCGTCGAGGGCGCCGGCGAAGATCCGTACCTCGGTTCGATTATGGCGCGCGCATACGTTCGCGGCTACCAGGGCACGAGTCTTAACGATCCACGATCGCTGGCCGCGTGTGCCAAACACTACGTCGCGTATGGCGCAGCAGAAGCAGGCCGCGACTACAACACAGTCGACATGTCCGAGCGCCAGTTGCGCGAAGTCTACTTGCAACCTTTTCATGCGGCAGTGGACGAGGGCGTCGCGACACTCATGGCGTCCTTCAATACGATCAATGGCGTGCCCGCGTCCGCTAACGCGTTCACACTGACTCAGGTCTTGCGCGGCGAATGGGGCTTTCGTGGTTTTGTCGTCAGTGACTGGGGTTCTGTAGGCGAGCTAATCCCGCATGGCATTGCCAACGACCTTGCGACTGCCGCACGCAAAGGATTTCTCGCGGGTGTGGACATGGACATGGAGAGCAACGCTTACTTTCAACACCTCGCCGCGTTCGTCAAAGCAGGTCAGGTGCCGCAACCTGCGTTGGACCAGGCTGTACGACGCATCCTGCGCGTCAAGTTTGCCTTAGGTCTGTTCGATCGACCTTACGTAGACGAGAAAAGCGCAGTCACCACATTGCCCGCAGCGAATGTTGCGGCTGCACGCGAGGCTGCGGAGAAGAGCTTCGTGCTACTCAAGAACGATTCAGCAATCCTGCCTATACAAAAGGGCGTGCGCAGCGTCGCACTCATAGGACCAATGGCAGACAGCGCGCCCGACATGCTCGGTGCGTGGAGCGCCCGAGGCGACGCCAAGGACGTAGTGACACTCAAAGCAGCGCTTGAAGCTCGCTCGAAGCGCGACGGGTTTCGTCTGATCTACGCGAAAGGTACTGAGATTCGTGGCACTTCTGATGCGGGATTCGCAGAGGCTGCGGCTGCGGCCGCTCAAGCAGATGTAGTTCTACTTGCACTCGGTGAAGACGCTTCGTGGATGACCGGTGAAGCAGCGTCACGCGCCTTCATCGAGCTTCCGGGCAACCAACAGCAACTGCTCGAACGCGTCGCCGCTGCAGGTAAACCGACGGCGCTCGTCCTCTTTAGTGGTCGACCACTCGCGCTCACCTCCGCGGCCGCGCGCGTCAACGCCATCATTGAAGCATGGTCGCCCGGCGTGCAGGCTGGACCTGCTTTGGAGCGAGTGCTCTTTGGTGAAGCGGCGCCGGCAGGAAGGTTAACAGTGACCTTCCCGCGCAGTCTCGGACAAGTGCCGATCTATCACAGCGTACTCAACACCGGTCGGCCGCCAGTCGGGTTAGACCTGACGCGCCCGCCCACGAACGGCGACGAAAAATTCAAATCGCGCTACGTTGACGAGCAGAACGTGCCGCTTTATCCGTTCGGCTTCGGCCTCACCTACACGACGTTCGAGTACTCTGCCCCGCGGGTGGACGCGCAACAAGTCAGCGTGGACCAACTGAATGCGGGACGGGCACAACTGCGCATCACGGCCGAACTGAAGAACACCGGCACACGCGCGGGCGAGGAACTGGTCCAACTATACATAGGACTGCGCGGCACGAGCGTCGCGCGTCCAGTGCGCCAACTGAAAGGCTTCCGTCGCATCCTGCTCGAGCCCGGCAAGTCGCAACGCGTGGAGTTCACGCTCGGTCGCGACGAGTTGTCTATATGGCAGCGTGAAACGCAGTACGCAGTTGAACCCGCCGAGCTGAACATCTGGATCGCACCGAACGCTCAGAGCGGCACACCGGTAACCGTTACACTCAAATAGTTAAGCGCCGAGGCGCAGAATATGAAGCCAGAGTTAAGCGCCGAAGGGCGGAATATGATAGCCAGAGTTAAGCGCCGAAGGCGCGGAATATGAAAGCCAGGGGCAAGTCCCGACTTTGTCGGGACGTCGCCCCTGGATCAACATCCAAAACATACGACGCAGCCCTGAAAGGGCGTAATACGGTCGCGAATATTTCGGCCCTTCAGGCCTTGACGCCTTATGCTTTTTCACAACCAGGGGCGACGCGCTCGCTTCGCTTCGCGCTTGCCCCTGGCTATCATATTCCGCGCCTTCGGCGCTGCGATTGCTCTCGCTAAAACATTCCGCGCCTTCGGCGCTGCGATCGCTCTCGCTAAAACATTCCGCGCCTTCGGCGCTGCGATCGCTCTCGCCTAAAACATCCCGCGCCTTCGGCGCTGCGATCGCTCTCGCCTAAAACATCCCGCGCCTTTGGCGCTGCGATCTGAAAACCTTTATACAAGGACTGCCCTCAGCAGTTCTTGTCGGCTTGCGCAAATTACGAGAGTTATGACATTTTGAGCGGCCAGAGGTGGAAGCAATGAAACTCGGTTCATTTCCTGTCCTTTTGATCGTACTGCTGCTCACGGCCACTGTTCGATCTCAGCAATTTAACGTCGCCGGTATCAAGCCCTACGACAAGGCCGTTCCCGAACAGGTGATGGACGTGTTGATCGAGGGCCTGGGCTCGGAGTCAGCACCGATGGTGTTTCCGGCAACAGATTTCAGCATTGAAGTGTTGCAAGACGGCGTCACTCAAACAGCGAAGGTACGGATCGCGAAGTTTACGATGATCCGGGAAGCCAACCCTCAAAACTCAAACAGAAACACCGTTGACTTCGCCGGAATGAAGATGCGCTCTTACCAGTCCGTGAGCTTTGTGGTTCCGAAAGGGCTGCATCCAGGCGCGGCGGAAGTCGTCGTCAGTTTCAAAGGCCAGCGCGGCAACTCGATCGGCATGGAAATAATTGAAAAGCCTCTGCGTCCCGTAGTAGGAGGAATGTCGGTGATGACGGTGGGCGGCATGCCTCCCGACAGAACATCGGGAAGAATTGAAGGAAATGATTTGGGCTGGAGACTTGAACGCGGCACAACCGCCCGCCTTCATGTCAACCCGTTAGTAGATCCTGAGGATCCGAATTCAGCAGTTCTGATCACTTTCAAGCAGGGCGGTAACGATTACGACGCAGTCACACGAATCACGAGCACTCCATCGAGAGTCGAGAATCGGGGTCGCGGTGTGGGGCTTACGGCGGCACGCGAGGAGTTGGAAGTGGATGTACCCGCGGCACTGACGTTGGGCAAGGCTGATGTTGAGATACGTTTGAAGGCAAACGGCCTCGTCAGCGACCCGGTAAAGATGACCGTGACAATCACCGACGTGACTCGTGTAGCAGAAGCTCCGAACGAGAGTGCGCCACGCGTGCTCGCCTTGACTCCCAAACGGGTCGGCGCAGGACAGTCGATCATGCTCTCGATCGATCAGCGACGCACGCTCGAGCCGTCACCAAAAGAAACACAAGTGATTGTCGAGCAGGATAACGCTCGATACATCGCGACAATCGAAAAGAACTCGGCACTCACTGGACCAAGCAAAGCGCCCGACGCGCCTGTCGGACTCTTCGCGAGAACGACGCGCCAGCTCATCGGCCGCGTTCAAATTCGCGTGCTGAATCCTTTACGTGGCGAGCAAACCGGACTGAGTGCTCCGGTGTCGCTGGAGATCGTGGATGAAGTGCTTCCGCCGGAAGTGAGCGGGGTCAGCGAGTCGACCGATGCTGATCTCGAGCGACTGAGACAAATGCAGGCGATGCAGAAGGAGGCAGGGAAAGAGCTTCGTATTTATGATCCCAACCGCCGCCACCTTACCATTCGAGCTCAGGGCATTGATTACAATCCGAAATTCGTTCGCATTACCCTCGAGCAGGACGGCCAGAAATTCACGCTCTCACCCGGCGATTTCGCACTTTACTCAAACGACTCACTGGTCGTCCGGTTGCCGAAAGATCTGAAGGGCGGCAACGTTAAGTTCACAATCGAAAACTCCGGTGGCGATAGATACAGCACACCCGTCACGAAGTCGTTCATGCTACAACCTTGACTGCACGCAACTTTGTGCATAGATTCAACTCGCCTTCATATCACGATCTCGATTCGTAAGGAGTCTACACATGTACACAAAATTGCTGATGAGCCTTGTGCTGCTTGCCGTGCTTAGCGTGGTGGCACTGGGCCAAACACCTCCGGTCAAAACACACTTGAAGGTCGGCGATCCGGCGCCTGACTTCACGCTACGTGCGACCGACGGAAAGACCTACAAACTTAGCGATTTCAAAGGTAAGAAAAACGTCGTACTGGCGATTTATGTACTGGCGTTCACCGGTGGTTGAACGAAGGAGTTGAAGGCGTATCAGGCTGATATCGCCAAACTCGAATCAAGCGACACTCAGGTTTTCGGCTTGAGTGTAGACAGTGTTCCCGCCAACCGCGAATTTGCCAAACAGATTGAGATTACGTTTCCGCTACTCAGCGATTTCAAACGCACTGTAGTTAAGGATTATGGTGTCTTCAATGAGGAGCAGGGCTTTGGAAATCGCGCCACTTTCCTGATCGATAAAGAAGGCATCATTCGCCACATCGACGAAGGAAATACCGCGATCGATCCGACTACAGTTGTCGACGCGTGTAACGTGCTCCAACACAAGAAGGAGAAGTCGTCAACGCCTTAAGGAGAAAAGGCCACCGGCTTGTCCTCGAAAGATTAGCGCCAAAGGCGCGGAATATAATAGCCAGGGGCAAGCGCGAAGCGCGTCGCCCCTGGTTAAATACACAAAAGAAGCGCCGAGGCCTGAAGGGCCGAAATATTCGCAACCGTATTACGCCCCTTCAGGGCTGGGCGCCTTTATTTTCTGTTACCAGGGGCGACGCGCCTCGCTGCGCTCAGCGCTTGCCCCTGGCTATCATATTCCGCGCCCTTGGCGCTGGTTTTGCGCGACCCAAAGAGCGAAGCGCGTCGCCCCCTGGCTGTCATATGTCGCGCCTTTGGCGCTCAGCGCGTCGCCCCCGGCTACCATATTTCGCGCCTTTGGTGCTGCAGAAAAACGATACTTGTACGATACCTGTCAGGATCTCAATTCAAATCATCATCCTTGAAGTACTTCGTTCCCTTGCCGGTCAGTTCGAGCGCGAGACCTTTGTCGGTCAACTGATACATCCAAACACCCGGTGAGACTGATACTGCGCCCTGAAGCGAACCACCACCATCACCGGTCTTCGCGGCAGCGGTAGTCTGTCCACCAAACTCCCAACCGCTGTTTATGAATTTCTGAAGCGCATCCGCAGTCTCAAACACAAAGATGGTGCTGAACTTCTTCACACCCATTCCAAAACCAGCCTGGATCTCTCGCATCTTCATGTAGGTGACTTTCTGTGTTTTGTTATTGACCGCAATGCCACTTCCCCTGCCGGCGCCCGCAATAAGGATCTTTGCGCCACCACTATTGAAGGCCGCATACCCGGCAGCCTTCTTGATTGCACCCTCCGCGGATGGCTTCGCTTTGTAAAGGCGTTGCAGCGTCGCGTCAGCCTTCTTGCGAGCTTCAGCCTGCTTCTCTTCTTTCGACTTGGCTACTACGGTAAGGGCGCTGAGCAACATCAACCCGAGTGCGATCGATAGTCTACTTCGATTCATCACACCTCTCCCCTCTTCTGAAGACCGAAGAGTACACCTCTCGGTAATCAGAATGAACGTCACATTTAGCCGGATGTTAGCAGCCAGTTTTCGTGAATATACCTGACAAAAGTTCCAGGTATGGAATCACGACCTTTGTGGGAAGACACCGTGGTGCTCAGCTAGCCTTCGATCATCAACATGCTAGACGCCACGATTCGTGCGTCAGCCGCGTCTATCAGGACTCTCTAAGGCCGGGCGAGGTCAGTTACGGCCGCGTGCACACCTTCGACGACCATCGCCATCCGTTTGTAATCGAGCTTCTCCGCTGTGTCTTTCGCAGTGTGGTAATTGCGATTGCGATAGAACGCTGTGTCGGTAATCATCACGGCGTTGTATCCGGCGTGCCAGTAGCTTAGCTGGTCCGAGAAATCAACACCCGCAACAAAGCTCGGCGCGTTGATCGAATAGATGGGTAGCGGCGCTGCTCGTCGCATCGCGGCTTTTGTGCGGCGAACCAGCGACCAGTCACCAAGTCGTCCGACCACGCCGATGTAGTTTCCAGTCGACGGATAAAACGCACTCAATACGCCCACCGGGAAATGTTGGCTGCCACGCGCGTCACTGAAGTAACCGATCATCTCGAGGTTAAACATCGCTCTCACGCGAACGTTCTGTTTGCGAAGCGACTCTGCATGGACCGAACTGCCCATACCCGTAGTGCGAAAATACGGCGGCTCTTCCAAAGTGAACGCAACGAGTTCCACTCGCATCGGTGGTGGTTGCCTGCCGAGTAATCGTGCAAGTTCGATCAATCCAGCGACACCGCTCCCGTTGTCATCAGCTCCAGGAAATGGGCCGGCAGTATCGTAATGCGCGCCGACTACGATTCGCTCCTCCGACTCTGGTCCAAACTGAGCAATTACGTTTCGATACGACTTGCCCTCCACGCGATACGGTTGTTCCGAAACCAGCGTAGTGGTCTGACTAAATTCGTTCTTTAGGTACTCCGCGACTCTATCGAGATTCTCGATATGACTTTCATCGCGCGGTGTTAGTTCGACTGAGAGTTTACGGACGTGCGCCTCGAGACGAGCAGGATCGACGGTTCTTTCCAAACTCGGCGTCACACGAGTTAAGAGCGGCTGTGTCACCCAAAACCACAACCCGATCAACAGCAGAATAAACATGAGTACAACAAGCAGCATGAATTTGATAATACGACGCCGTCGCTCGGCTTGTGACTGCCATTGGGCTTCGATTGAAAGTTGAGCCACGCCCGAAGTATACGCGATGGACTCTCACGTTATAATGCGTCACATATGGGCGGAGCTTACGAGGCTACGTATCGTGAATGGCTGCGGGATCCGGAGGGGTTCTGGGCCAGGGCCGCGGAGTCGATCCACTGGTATAAGAAGTGGGACCAGGTGCTGGATGCTTCACGCGCTCCTTTTTACCGTTGGTTTTCGGGTGGACTCGTCAATACCTGCTACAACCTGCTCGATACGCATGTCGAGAATGGGCGAGCCGAACAAGTGGCGCTCATCTACGATAGTCCTGTCACTGGCGTTGTTAAGTCTTACACATATCGTGATCTGTTGAACGAAGTTGCACTGTTCGCCGGGGCACTCCGCCAACAAGGCGTGGAAAAAGGCGACCGCGTCATTATTTACATGCCGATGGTCCCCGAGGCCGTGATCGCGATGCTGGCTTGCGCGCGCATCGGTGCAGTTCATTCAGTAGTTTTTGGAGGTTTTGCTGCTGACGAACTAGCCACTCGCATCGACGACGCATGCCCCAAAGTGATCATCTCAGCGTCGTGCGGTATCGAACTGAACCGCGTGGTCCCATACAAGCCGATGCTGGATAAGGCGATCAAATCGGCCCAGCACAAGCCGGAATGTTGCATCATACTCCAGCGACCTCAAGTTGAAGCGGAACTGGTCGACGGCCGCGACATCACCTGGCCCGACGCGTTGGACCATGCGAAACCGGTCGATTGTGTTCCGCTAGCCGCCACCGATCCGCTTTACATTTTGTATACCTCAGGCACGACCGGTATTCCGAAAGGCGTCGTGCGTGACAATGCCGGCCACCTCGTCGCGCTGAAGTGGAGCATGAAAAATGTGTACGGTGTTGCGCCCGGCGAAGTATTTTGGGCTGCTTCGGATCTGGGTTGGGCCGTCGGTCACTCGTACATCGTTTATGGGCCATTGGCACATGGAAACACGACCATTCTTTACGAAGGCAAGCCTGTCGGCACACCCGATCCCGGGGCGTTCTGGCGCGTGATCTCTCAACATCAGGTCAGTGTGTTCTTCACCGCGCCTACCGCGTTTCGCGCCATCAAGCGCGAAGACTATGCCGGCGATTACCTGAAGCAATACGACCTTACAAAATTCCGCACGTTGTTCCTCGCCGGTGAGCGTTGTGATCCGGACACGTTGGCGTGGGCAGAAAAACAACTCGGCGTGCCCGTCATCGATCATTGGTGGCAGACCGAAACCGGCTGGCCCATCGGAGCCAATTGCGCCGGACTGGAATTACTGCCGATCAAACCAGGCTCATGCGGCAAACCGGTGCCGGGTTATGAAGTGGACGTGCTGGACGATGAAGGTTCGCCTGTAGCTGAGAATCAGATTGGCAACATTGCGATCAAACTTCCCTTGCCTCCCGGATGTCTGCCCACACTTTGGAACAATGATGCAGCTTACCGCGAGTCGTATTCCGAGTCCTATCCTGGTTATTACAAGACTGCGGACGCCGGTTACAAAGACGAAGATGGCTATCTCTGGATCATGAGTCGCACAGACGACATCATCAACGTCGCCGGACATCGACTCTCGACCGGCGCACTCGAGGAGGTGCTTGCGGCACACACTGACGTGGCCGAATGCGCGGTCATCGGTGTTGCCGACGAGTTGAAAGGTGAGATCCCGCTGGGACTGGTGGTGCTGAAACGAGGAGTCGATAGAGCTGAAGAAGAGATCGTCGTCGAATTGATCCGGTTAGTACGCGAGAAGATTGGACCAGTCGCTTCGTTCAAAGTGGCAACCGTCGTCAACCGCCTGCCGAAGACTCGTTCGGGCAAGATCGTCCGCGGCACAATCAAGAAGATCGCCGATGGTGTTGAGTATCGAATCCCTCCAACCATTGAGGACGCCACCGTCCTCGACGAGATCACCGCGAACCTAAACACTCTGGGCTACCCGCGTGATGCGCATTGAAAAGAACCGAGTCTGCGGCTAAACTCTGGACATGAGCTTGAACCAGGTTCTCGAAGCACTGCCAGCTTTCACCTTCGAAGAACGACAGCTTCTGATACGCCGAGTCATTGAATTGGATGATCCTCCATTATCAGAGGCCGATGAAGCTCTCGTCGAATCACGTCTGGCAGATCACCATTCGAACCCCACCTCATCTTTACCTTTGGATGCCCTAAGGGAAGGCCTTCGATCGCGAACAAAACAGTGAAATGGCAGGTCGTCGCAAGACCTGAAGTAAATAACGAAGTTATCGAGATTGCTGCGTGGTATGACAACCGCAGCGAAGGTCTTGGTGACAGATTTATTGAAGAGTTCTTATCTGTGTTGGACGGACTCGTTATCAATCCCTTGCTTCATTGCCGGCGGCATCCACACAAAAACATTCGCTGGCGCTATCCGAAAACCTTTCCGTACAGAATTATCTACGAAGTGATTGAGAGTGAACGAAGCGTCGTGATCGCTGCAGTGTTACACGCAGCGAGGCATGACCGAGTATGGAAACGACGAATCTGAATCGTTAATTCGAACCCTTCACCTTCTCGATCAACTGCGTCGCTTTTTTCACCCATTCATCGCCCTCGCTACCAAAGCCAATCCCTTCAAACATCACTTTTCCATCGAGACTGACGATCCAGTTCCGTGGGATGCTGTTGATGCCCTGGCTGTCGGCGTAGGCCTGGCCCAACAGCACGGGGAAGGTGAACTTGTTCTCTTTCATGAACGGCTCAACTTTACCGACTTCTTCGTCAGTGTTGAGCGTGAGAACGACGACGTCCTTACGATCCTTCAATTGCTCGCGAAGCTTTTGCACGTAAGGTAATTCCGCCTTACATGGTCCACACCAGGTCGCCCAGAAATTGATGAACGCCACTTTGCCTTTCAGATCAGCAAGCGTCCACTTGCGACCTTCGAGATCCGTCAAATCAAATTCCGGTAGCGCGGTATTCTTGCTGTCCCAGGCTACGGGTTCAGCCGTTGCAAGCTTGCTCTTCGAAACCTCGTTGCGCGCGAGATAAGCTTTCCATCCCTGGTCCGTACCGCCGAGTTCCTTCCACAGACGTTGCGTGTTGCCAGTCAACTCATCTTCTTTGCCCGCGGGACCGAGTCGAAACGAAAGCGCAGTCTGATATGCCGTTAAGGCATCGAGTTTGCGCCGCTCAATTTCGGCTACATTGGCAACAGCTTGCCAATAGACCGTCTGGTTGTAGGCTGCTGAACGCTTCTGAGCGTCAGTCTCAGCAGGCTTCTTCGGCAACGTGATCTCAGCTAATTGCGCCAACATCCCCTGTGCTTTCTCAGGTTGTTTCAGCCTCGCGTACGCTTCGGCTAAAAGGGGCCAGCCATCCAAATGCATATACCTAAGGTTGCCACCCTCATCAGTTCCTCCAAAAGGCGGATAGAGATCAGATGAACCAAAACTCTTATTAAACTGTTCAGTGTCATTGAATCCCTTTAGCAGCATCCGGGGAATGTCTGCCAGGTGAAAATTATGTTTAAGGTAGAAGCGGGCTACGCTGATTTCGAGCGGCGAACTGGAATACGTCATACCGCCACGATCGTGAGCTTTGACGTAGGCATTGTAAGCAACCTCAACATCAGCAGTCGAGACTCCGTCGAGTGCGATGAGTGAATAAACTCGACTGGACCACGTGTACTCATCATCAGGCCACCGCTTGATCCATTCATTGCCAGCTTGCACAATCGCGCGATGGTAGGCCTGCCTCTCTGCTTCGGACGCTTCACCTTTCGGATACGGATGTTCGTCGTAAAAGCGTGCCTGTATGGCCCGGCGTGTGACGGCAGAGTTCGGGAACAATCGCGCGAGTTCGTCTTCAACCCAACGCTCACCAGCTTTGTCGCCTGCTTGTTTGTAACCGGCTTTCAGCGCTTCGAGCCATTGTCGAGTATTGAGATTTCGAGCACGAATGCGCTTCAAGTCTTCAGCGATCTGCTCGCGCTGTTTGGGATGCTCGGGCACTGTTTTTAGTTTGAACTCGAGTGTCCAGAGTTGATCCCAATCAACTAAATCGTCATTGCTCGTTGATGATTCGAGCCGTGCTCGCAGACGTTGCGCAGCGGCACTCATCATCTCCTTGTCACCCGAACGCGCGATCAAGCCCAAACCAGCCGTGCTTGCCGGACACTTCTCAAACCATATCTTCAAGTGTTCTTTGAATTTTGCCGGATCGCGGAAGTTTGGAGTGTGGTAGATCTCCGCCAACTGCAAATACGACCACGGAAACTGCGGTGCATCCTGAGTTAGTTTGGTCGAGAGCGTGATCACCTCTTTGGTCCGCTTACCGTAGAGCAAACGCGAGTAGAGATAAACCGCTATTGGATCATTCGGATTCTTCTCCATCTGCGCGCGATACTCGGAGATCAATGCATCGCGATCGACGAAGAAACCACCCATACGAGTTTCCAGATAACGCCGCTGAACATGGAAATCGGTGGGATACTTCTTCAGTAACTCCTGGAGCAACGGGAGCTGCCGTTCGCGACGGATTTTATAAGGCAGATCCTCCGCGGATATTTTATCGACCTGTTTCAGATCTTCTTTCACAGCAGGAGACAGCTCGCAGTAGTTGAACTGATCCTGCGCGAGAGCAACGTTTGTCACGATCAAGATGACTGGTAGGAGCAACGTGAAGCAGCGCATGGCTGATCTCCTTGAGTTAGTTAGTTGGATCAGTGGTACTCACGATACAGGACTCTCAGGGTTCCGGAAACTTGTTGGATCTTATCTAAGACCCACAAGTAGGGCAGAGCCCGAACCGGGGCTCTGCCCGATTCTCTCCGGCAGGGCTGAGCCCTGCCTCACATCGGGCGGCGAAGCCGTAGCGTAGAGCGTCCAATATTCGTGAGAGCCTGGTATCTCGTGGGCGGCGAAGCCGCGGGCACCAAGTCTAAGAGACCCTTTACTACCCAAATGGGTAGGCTCGTTTCAACTCTCCAAAGCGCGTTAGCGAACGAAGAAGGATCGAATAACAGAATTCGACCCATAAGCGGCACAGTTCAGGAGGGACAAAATGAGCATCAATCGCGTTACATTTATTACTATTCTCTTTCTCGCTTCATTCATCGCTAACATTCACGCACAAACACAACCGCGTTCAGTTACCGGATCGATCACGCCAGAGGGCGCTGTCCGGATGATTGCGCACGGTGAGACGCTCCAGATTCGCATGGAGATCTTTTCCGCCACCGGCGAGCTTGTCTCTGATTCCGGTCTGCGCCAGGGAAATATCGTTGACTGGAAACCGTCAGACGCTACTCAACCTTTGATCGAAGGTTCATATCAGGTCGTCGTCACTGTGAAAGATTTCAAAGGAACCTTGAGCAAACGAGTAGCAGAACTGACATTGCAAGGCGGGCAACTTAAATTACAGAGCCACAAGCCCGACGAAATCAATCAAAAGTCAAAAACGACTGAAGGCGACGATTCGATTTCGATCCTGCGCGAAGGAAAAGAACGAGCAGTCGTGGTTAACGCCCACGATGGCACTGACGGACAAGTCAGCAGCACGACCGGCGCTTTGACTTTTCGCACCGGCAACGTCTTTTCAAATCAGGACCAGGAACAGATGCGCGTAACGGCCGACGGTCGCGTCGGCATCGGCACCAAAACGCCTGAAACAACTCTCGACGTTGCCGGCACGATCAAAGCTCGCGGCGGCATTCAGTTTGACGACGGCTCGGTGTTGAACTCCGCGAAGAATCTCTCGCCCAGCAAAGACGCGCCTTCCGGTAGCGCCGGCGGTAACCTGTCCGGCACAAACATCATCACCGCAGTCAACGATCCGGCAACCGTCGGCGCCATCAACGACAATCGCGTGTCCCTGAATCTCGCGCGACTCGCTGCGCCCAACACGTGGTCCAGCTTCAACGTCTTCAGCGCCGGACTGTCAGCCAACAACGCGCAGATCACGAACGTTGGCAACCCGCAAAACGGCGGCGATGCTGTCAACAAGAACTACGTCGATGCGAACGTGGTGCGCTTTCTGCCCGCCGTTCAACAACTATCTGTTGGTGACATCAACGGCACTGCTCCGATGATCAACCTGCGCGGTCAAAGCACTTGCTGTGGTCCATCGACAGGCTTTGCGGATTTCAAAGTGTTTCAGAACGGCAGCTTCGTGGCGACCGGCAACCTCGGTATCGGTGTTCCGCCGATGCAGGGCCCTGGTTATCGCACCTCGTGGCACACCTATAAAGGCGCGTTTCGTTCCGGCTATGCCGATACTGAATGGGACGACGCAAACGTCGGATTCTTCTCATGGGCCGGTGGCAGCAACTCAACCGCGCAGGGCCTCTACTCGCTCGCATTCGGTGACACGAATAAGGCACTCAGCACCAGCAGTATCGTGTTCGGCAGTGGCAATCACGTGAAGGGCGCAGCAGGCATTTCGGCAGGCGCGGGCAATCGCGTGTGCGATACGTATGGCGTGGCCTTCGGTAACAAAGCCATCTCGGGTGGTCCACTAATCAATGGCACTTGCGATCCGGACAGCTTCAACATCAAGGGTCTTGCTGCCGTGGCAATCGGTTACAACGTGACTGCCACCAGCGACCACTCGTTTGCGCTTGGCAAGTTTGCTTCGACCAACGGATTCAGCGGGGCATTCGTTTGGGGCGACGGATCGGCTACGACTACTGCGCAAACGTTCAATGCAGTCACGAATAATGAGTTTGCGGCGCGCGCGAGTGGTGGTTTCCGTTTCCGCACAAATCTCGCCGGCACGACTGGTTGTAACTTGCCGGCGGGCTCCGGAGTCTTCAACTGCACCTCGAGCCGTTACACGAAAGAGAACTTCTCGCTCGTGAGTGGTACGGATGTGTTGTCGCGACTGCGCGGTATCGACATCAGCACGTGGAACTACATTGCGGAAGGACGCAACGTGCGCCACATGGGACCAATGGCGGAAGATTTCTACAAAGCCTTCCAGTTAGGCACCGGGAATACTTCGATTGGTGTGCAGGACTTGACGGGCGTGAGTTTGGCGGCGATTAAGGAGTTGAACCAGCGCACCGATGAACTTCAGCAGAAGACCGCTGAAGTGGAACAACTACGCGAGCAGGTCAACCAGTTGGAACGACGACTGGCGACGCTCGAGCAGTTGTTGTCGGGCCAAACGCAGCAACCGAGGAATCGATGATTTAGTTTTCCTCTGCGGCCCTCTGCGGCCCTCTGCGGCCCTCTGCGTGAAAAATAGTTCTTTAACGCAAAGATACGCAGAGGGCCGCAGAGTTTAATGAAACGACACCAATGCCACACCTGGACAATCAGGACAATCAGTCTCACTTACGACATACTGACAGCGACAACGCGGGCAGTACGAAATCGAATCCTTTTCCCGCACTGCCGGCGCTTCTAAATCCTCGGGTTTTAAATGCTGCCTCAAACAAATATTCAATTGCTCATCAACAGCCCACTGCATCGTCTCCTCAGCAGTCTTATCTGAGATCTCGTGTTTGAGCGGATGGCGCAAGTCAAGCACGAACGCGCGTACAAACTGCTGCGCGCCCGACGCGGCTAACAAATTTGCAAGCACAACCGGACTGTAATCAGCGAGCAGATTCCTGCTGAGAACGTCAGCGGCGCGGATCGAGACCGGCGGACACAGGATCATCTTGATTAAGTTCTCAAAACGCTCCGAGCCTTCAGCAGGAAACAGTTGCTTGTGCGCGCGATAGAACATGATCCCCGTCACCACCGCCAGGATAACCATCACCACAGCCACCGGAATGATTAACGGCATCAGTCCAAAAATACTCGCCACGGTTGGCGTGAAGACAAAAAGAAACAGAAACAGGATCAAGCTCAACTCCTGCACCGGTTCGATCATCGTTTTCCCTTCTTTCAACCTCGCGGCAGCTTCGTCAATAGCAAACTGTTTCTGCATCCACGTACGCACTATCCGTTCCCGTTTAGAGATAGAGGCCTTGACCACCTCGCGGATCAGCCCGGCCAACATCTTCGCCTGTCCGGGCGTAGCGCACTTCGCGAACTTTTCATTGTTCACGAGCAGGTACACGCCTTCAGTCGCGGCCGTATTGATCTTGCTGAATGACAGGAACTGTCCGGTTTGCGTGGGCGATCTGGCTTCTGACGGAAGAGTCTGGAGATTGTAGGCACAGATCCCTGACGGCGAGATTGAGATCGGTAACAGGTGCGACAGGAAGATCCGTCCGGGTGTCGCTGGATTTAAAAAGAGAATGCCGCCGTTTGAGTTTCCGAGCCACGACGGCGGCACTGTCAAACGCCAACGCCCGCCCCACGGCGAAACAAAAGCGACAGACTCCCGCTTCACCCAAATCAGGCAATCTGAAAGATAGACCAGGATCAGGATGAGTAACAGCGTTTGGCCTTCAGTCATACCTGCCGTTACGCCGTGGTTCGATTACGTGAAAAGAGTTTCTTAACCAGCGCGGAGATGGCGAGGAATGCGCCCACGAGCGCTTTCCACAACCACTTGAACGCTCCGGTCTTTACGAGCGCGGCCCCAGCGCCGCCGACAATCAAGCCTGTGAGTCCGTATGCCGCGGTCTTATCACCCGCGCGAAACTCAGCATAGCGGTGGCCCTGTTTGAACTCGAATCCCTGAAGCATCGTCTTGAACTTCGGCAGCGTTTCGGCAAGTTTCGTCGGATCAGTTACGAGAGTGACTTCCATTACACCGCCACGACCCAGCATACGCGTATTGTGATTCACAACTCGCAAGCCTTCGCTGGTTGCATTCACGGCCCATTCGAGATTGTGAGTGATCTCGTTGTAGTGTGGTGGCTGTTCCCATCCGACGATGGTCATCGTGGCCCAACCGCGGCGCAGGCGTTCCTTGTTACCTGCTTCAGTGCCGGCTTTGATCGAATCGAGCAGCGCGTTTGCATCGAGTGAATCCTTGTCGTCGTCTTTGACATAGCCGACGTCGTCAAATTCAAACACGGCGAACCAGTCTTCCTTTTCAGGAGCGACAAAACCGAGCTCTCTTCCATTCGTCGGATTCTGGTTCGCTTCCATGATGAGGCGCGTGTCGTTTGCACCGGCGAATACGAAACCTTCCGGCACCTTCACCTGGGCGATGTCACCAAGAACACCGACTGAGTTTCCCTTTTGCCATTTCACTCCTTCGTAGTCATTCCAGGAAGAAGCTGGCGTCGGCGATGGTGAGGGAGAGGGACGTTTCTTTGATTGCCCCATGGCAATCAAGGCGCAAATACACACCACACTGGCTACAACAAAAATACGAATCTTCATTTGGTTAATCCTCCTGGGCTTACCTGGACGGGATTACGGCTAAAGGCTTGGTTGGCAAGGACAATTCAGATGCCCCGTTGGGCGCAAACGAGTATACCAACCGAGCAGATTGTTGAAAACCCATTTTCGATCTTCTCTGCGTTCTCTGCGGCCCTCTGCGTTCTCTGCGTTAGATGATGTTTTCATCGCAGAGAAACGCAGAGGCCGCAGAGAAAATGCATTCAGACCGAAGCCTTTCAGCTTGACTGATTTTCTGGTCAGTTTGAATCTAATCGACTTCTCACCAAAACCACCTAAACATCTACTTTCCTCAGCAGATCGCCAAAAACCCCATTGGCACGAGGCTAGCACTAGGGCCGTGCTCGCATTTTTATGGAGCGGATTCTTAGGCCCCTGGAGAAACTGAATGTCTCGCCCCCAACTCCCGAAACGACTCGTAGCCACCATAGTGCTGTTTTCCCTGTGCTCAGCACTGTTCATGACGACCAAGACCAGCGCCCGAGCCGCCAGTAATACTCTGCCCAGCGCCGTCAGCAGCAAGATCTCGCCTGATCTGCAACGATTGATTCTGTCAGGTAACGGCGATACACGCGTGAAGGTGATCGTGCAATCAAACTCTTCCACGTCCAACCTGCTCGGCAGCCTGCTCAATACGGTCGGTGGACTGCTCGTCAACGTACTGGCAAACCTCAACATTCGCATCCTTGATGTTGAAGCCAACTCGGTCGAAGTACTCGCTACGGATCCGAGTGTTTCCTACATTTCACTGGATGCGCCGGTTCACAGTTCAGGACACATCACTAATACGACGGGCACTCAGCAAGTGCGCGCGCAAAAGTCGCTGCTCGGTCTGAACAACACACTCGACGGATCCGGCGTGACAATCGCGATCCTCGATTCCGGCATCGACACTAAACACAAATCATTCGCAACCACGGGCAAGATCAAATTCAGTAAAGACTTCACCGGCGAAAACCGCACCGACGATCCGTGGGGCCACGGCACACACGTCGCCGCGATCGCAGCGGGCGACGGCGCGCCGACGAGCGGCGCTTACGAAGGAATCGCCCCGGGCGCGAGCCTTGTCAATCTTCGCGTGCTTAACTCCGAAGGCGTGGGTCAAGTTTCAACCGTGCTCGCCGCACTCGATTGGCTGATGGCCAACAAAGGCAATTACGGCGTGCGCGTCGTGAACATGAGTCTCGGCACCCCCGCAATCAACTCTTATGAAGACGATCCGATCTGCAACGCCGTGCGCAAGCTCGTCAACGCGGGCGTCGTGGTCGTAGCAGCCGCAGGAAACAACGGCAAAGACGCAGACGGTCAAAAGATCTACGGCGCCATTCACTGTCCCGGCAACGAACCTTCCGCGATCACTGTCGGCGCCAGCAACAGCTTCGGCACCGACGCACGCAATGAAGATTCAGTGACGAGCTACAGCTCACGTGGTCCAACTCGCAGTTTCTCAATCGATTCTTACGGCCGGGTCCACTACGACAACATCATCAAACCGGATCTCGTAGCTCCGGGTAACAAGATCATCGCCGCGGAAGCGGTTGGCAATAGTCTGATCAGGAAGTACCCCGAACTCGAGACCTACAAGTATTCAACCACGAACATGAAGCTCATGTACCTCAGCGGTACATCGATGTCCACGCCGATGGTGGCGGGCGCCGCCGCGCTCTTGTTGGAAGCAAACTCCAGCTTGACTCCGAATATGGTCAAGATGCTTTTGATGTACACCGCTCAACCACTGGCCGGCTTCAACACGTTGGACCAGGGCGCCGGTCAAATCAACGTCGCCGGAGCCGTGACTCTCGCGAGGATTGTTCGCACGGATTTGCTGGGACTCTTGAAACCGACTTTCGGATCCGCATTACTAACACAAACTGCTCCTGCCCCACAGACCACGATTGGTGGTTTGACGTTCACATGGACCCAGGGCCTCGTGCTCAAGCGAACTATGATCACCGGCAAGGATCTGATCAACAAGTATCAGGTCAGCTACGGCCAGGGTTATCTCCTCGGTGACGGCGTTAATGAAGGACTCACGAGCCAGAGTTTGAACTACAACATGTGGGTCAAGAGCGTGACGCTCGGCAGCTACATGACAAAGAGCGATGGTTCCGCGCTGTTTGGCGGTTCTTACTTTCTCAGCAACGCGCTCCTGCTCGGCGATGGCTTCGTTTTAGGTGACGGGTTTGTCCTCGGCGATGGCTTTGTTATCGGTGACGGCTTTGTCCTTGGTGACGGTTTCGTACTCGGCGATGGTTTTGTGCTTGGCGACTGTTCGCTCGGCGATAGTGGGCCATCGATGAAGTAACGGCCAAAGAGAGACGTGCGGCGATGAAGACTCTACGACAACATTCAATGAGCGTTTACATGTGGACGGTGGTCGCGGCCGGCGCCGCCTGTGTGTTGTACGCCACCTACAAGCTTCAGGTAGGCATCATTGATGGATACTTTCTGCTCCTCACCCTCATCACGGCCGTGCTCGGCTCACGAATCGCGATCCGCATTCCCAAGATAAGCGGTAACATCACTCTCGAGGATACGTTCGTATTCATCGCGCTTTTATTTTATGGCGGCGAGGCTGCCGTGATGATTAGCGCCCTGGCGGGAATCTGCTCCGCGTTGCGGATCAGCCGCAAGCTGAGGACTGTTGCGTTTGGCAGCGCCGCACTGGCGGTTTCCGTAATGGCAACGGCGACAGTCTTGAAGCTTGTCTTTGGTTCAACTACGAACCTCCTAAACAACGGCGCCTCCCCCGCGATCATCGCGCTGAGCGTGATGGGACTGGTTCAGTATCTGGTCCACACGGGAATCGGCGCCACTGCCAGCGCGCTCAAAGCGAACGAGTCGATCTGGTACATGTGGAGTCGCAACTTCCTCTGGATCTCGATTAGCTACTTCGCAGGAGCTGCGGGCGCCGGATTCATTGTAAACAGTCTTGGCACAGCTCGGTTCTGGGCGTTTCTGATCTGCATTCCGATCATTGTCATCGTCTACTTCAGTTACGACCGTTACATGCGCGAAGTAAAAGCTTCGGCTCGACACGCCGAGGAAGCTGAACGCGCACGCGCGGAGCTCGAGCACCAGCGTGCCGAACAGGCGGAAAGACACGTTCAGGAGTTGAACAACTACATCGCCGAGCAGGAACGCATCAGCCGCGTGCTCGAAGAAACCAAAGAACACTTCCGTCACGCTGCGTTTCACGATTCACTGACCGGACTTCCGAATCGCGCCATGTTCACCGAACTGCTCAAGGCCGAGATCGAAAGTTCGAAGCGACGTAACGAGCACATGTTTGCAGTGCTCTTCCTCGATCTCGATCGTTTCAAGAACATTAATGATAGTTTGGGCCACACGCACGGCGACCTGCTGTTAGTCGCCTTTGCCGAGCGTCTCGAGCGCACGCTGCGTCCTGTTGACACTCTCGCACGTTTTGGTGGCGATGAGTTTGCAATCCTCTTGAGCGGTATGACTGACGCGACTGACGCAGTACGCGTCGCGCAAAGAATTCAGGACGAATTGAGCCAGCCGTTTGTGCTCGATAAGAATTCCGCATTCGCGACTGCGAGCATCGGCATCGCGCTGAGCTCGAGTGGTTACGATCGCGCGGACGACATTCTGCGCGACGCGGATATCGCGATGTATCGCGCGAAAGAAAACGGCAAGGCGCGTTATGAACTGTTCGATCACGGCATGCACGCGCGCGCGGTGTCGCGGCTGCAACTCGAAAGCGATTTGCGACAGGCGATCGAGCAGAAGGAATTCTGTGTTTACTACCAACCGATCGTTTCGCTGCAAACGGGACGTCTCGCGGGCTTCGAAGCGCTCGTGCGCTGGAACCATCCGCGTCGTGGTCTGGTATCGCCGGCTGACTTTATTCCGGTGGCGGAAGAGACAGGCTTGATTGTTCCGATCGGACAATGGGTATTGAACGAAGCGTGTGCGCAGGTGCGCCAGTGGCAGATCGATTCGCCGACTCATCGCTCGTTGAGCCTGAGTGTAAACCTTTCCGCGCGCCAGGTTGCTCAGCCCGATCTGCTGCAACGGATCAAAGAGGCGCTTGAAAACAGCAAGCTGAATGCACACTGTTTGAAGCTCGAGATCACTGAAAGCGTGGTCATGGAGAACGCCGAAGCGGCGGCGCAAATGTTCAAGCAATTGCGTTCGCTCGGTGTGCAGTTAAGCATCGACGACTTCGGCACCGGTTATTCATCACTCAGTTACCTGCACCGCTTCCCACTCAACTATCTCAAGATCGATCGCTCGTTCGTGATGCGTCTGACGACCGACAACGACAACGCGATCGTCCGCACTATCTCAACGCTCGCGCGCAACCTCGGTATGGAAGTCATTGCTGAAGGAATCGAGACTGAAGAGCAGTTTCAGCAATTGAAAATGCTCGGTTGTGAGTATGGTCAGGGCTATCTCTTCTCACGTCCGGTCGCGAACGATGCCGTCGCACACCTGCTCGCCCAGGACGCCAAACGCGACGCCGAAATCGACCTGAATCTCGACCACTCCGAGGATGAAGTATCAATGGCCTACTCGATGTAATTTGAGCCACAAAAAGGCACATAAAGCACAAAATGAAATTCACTTAAGAACTGTTGTGCTTTATGTGCCTTTTTGTGGCTAATCATTTTCTGATAGAGTTACGCCATGAAATTTTTGAGTCTGAAATTGAGCTTCATCCTTTTATTAACTACCGTTTTTGCTGGGTTTTCACCGGCCCAGGCACAGAATCCGGCGGCCGATGTCGTGATGGTGCTGCCCTTTGAGAACACCTCCAATCGCGCCGAATACAACTGGGTTGGAGAGAGTTTTGCGGACGCTTTGGCGGAACTCCTCAACAAGCCGGGACTGATCGTGGTCTCAAGCGACGAACGCGAGCTCGCGTACCATCAACTCCGCTTGCCCGAGACTGTGATTCCCTCGCGCGCCACTGCCATCAAACTCGCGCGCCAGGCAAGGGCGACTATGATCGTCGTCGGCAGTTACACAGTTACACCACCAACAGCCGCCGAGAACACTTCGGACAAGCAACCGCGCGACGCATACGTGCAAGTGACCTCGCGCGTGGTCAAAGTCAATGAAGGCCGCACGCTCGGCGAAGTCATGGACGGCGGTTGGGCGACGCGCCAGTTTGACTACGGTGGTCCACTGACCACGTTGCAGGACATTCACGGTCGCCTCGCGTATCAGATTCTTTATCAGCGCGACAAGGCGCTGCCGTATTCACAGAACCAGATCGTTCAGGAAGCCACGAAGATTCCGCAGAAGGCGTTTGAGGCTTATGTAAAGGCTGTGCAACTGCCGCTGCGCGATGAAGTGCGCGCGAATTATTTGAAGAACGCGCTGCATTACTACGCCGAAGCTCTCGGCGGTGCGGTCTACCCGCAGGCTGCGTTCGAACTGGGTCTCGGTTACATGAGTCTCGGCAACTGGAAAGACGCCACCGAGTATTTCTCGAAGATTCAGAAGAAAGAGCCGCATTACGCCGAAGCGGCTTTCTACGCGAGTCTCGGCTACACGAAACTCGGCGACTATGGGCGCGCACTCGCGACCGTGGTGCCGCTTTCGAGTGACTTGCCGTTGATTGCTGTTTACAACAACGCGGGCGCGGTGGCGGTGCAAGCTGCAAGAGAAAACAAGAACGATGCGGAACGCAACCGTTTGCTGGCCCAGGGTACTGACTTTCTGACGCAGGCTTCGAAGTCTGCTCCGTCAGATCCGATGGTGCATTTCAACTACGGCTACGCACTCTTTCTCGCCGGCAAATACTCAGAAGCAGCCGAACACTTCCGGCCGGTGATTACTTCCGATCAGCAGGACGGCCAGGCGTATTTCCTCTTCTCAAAGTCGCTCTTAAAGCTCGGCAAAACCGAAGCTGCGACGGCGGCCGATGACATGGCGCGTCGTTATCTGCGAACCGCGTATGCGAAGTGGGAAACGGAATGGCAAAAGTCGCAGACGACCAGTGGCGTTACTCTGCGAATGCGCGACGTGTTGAATCGCGAAGAGGTCTTTGGTCTTGATCGCGATAAGAAGCTGACTGCTGATATGGGTTCGCCGAGTTCGGCAACGCAGGACTTGTTAGTGAAGGCGCGTGATCTATATCAGGCCGGTCGCGATGAGGAGGCTCTTCCGGAGCTGCATCGGGTTGTGATGATCGAGCCGACCAACGCGGAGGCTTACCTCTTGAGCGGCCGCATCAATCTTCGTCGTAGCGATCAGGAGGCCGCGATAGCGGCGCTGAAGACGGCGATCTTCTGGGATCCGAAACTGATCGATGCGCACATCTTACTCGGTAAAATTTTCCTGGAACGAGGCGACCGCGGCGAGGCGCGTAAGTATGCGCTGAGCGCTATCCAAATCGATCCGAACAATCAGGAAGCAATCGCGCTCCAGCGCCAGGTCACAATGGGTAATTAGTGACCGCGCGTGGTTTTTTGGCACAGCGCGTGCTCAGTAGATCGCGGCACGACACGGAACAGACGGAAGCCGTCGCCGAGTCCCCGCCGCCAACATCCCCTGAGCGCCGCCTGCCGCTGCGCCAGCCACCTTCCGAGCGTTCCTTCAGTGCTTCCCCCCGAAACGTGGACCCAGTCAGAAATGACTGGGTTCTCCCGCATTTAAAGACTAGCCACAAAAAGGCACACAAGGCACATAACAGTTTTAGCTGAATTTTATTTGGGTCTTATGTGCCTTTTTGTGGCTGACGGTTTGACGAAAATTGTCACTTCGGCAGTGACGGTTTCTGTCTTTTTGAGTCAAAAATCAGCTTATTGACCACCTGCAATCAGCTTGATGCGCTAAGGTCAAAAATATTTTTTTGATAAACTCCGGGGCGATGCGGCAAGTAGTTTCTCGGGCCGAGTGGGGTGCAGCCGGCGCCACTACACTCTTCCTGATCTTATCGTTCCCGAATTTCCAGCTTTACCCCCTCGCGTGGATCGCACTAGTTCCGCTGCTCGTCGTCATCACTCGCCGCCCGTCTCCACTCAAAGCATTCATACTCGGCTGGGCCACAGGCTCCATCTTCTTCTATGCGACCTGTTACTGGCTCACTTACTCGATGATCCACTACGGCGGCGTTCCCACCGTCGTGGCTTATTTACTGCTCATCCCCGGTGCGCTCGTCATTGGCGTCTTTCACGGTCTCTTCGCCGTATTAACTTCGCTTGTCATTCGGAAGTGGGGTTACCTCGCCATGCTGCTGGCGCCAATCTTCTGGACCGCATTCGAATGGGTTCGACTCGGCGTGACCGGCCAACTGTGGAACGCACTGGGTTACTCGCAAGCCTTTCATCCGTTTCTGATCCAGCCGGCGAAGTGGGGTGGCGTGTATGTGATCAGCTTTTTCATCGTCGCGATCAACGCGGTGGTCACGCTGCTGGTGACAAGACGAACACGGTGGACCATCGCGGCGGTAGTGTTGATACCGTTAGGCATCGCTTTTTTGATGTTCGATGCTCACTACCGCGGGATGATGGTGGATTACATCTATTCAGTCGAAGACGATGTGAGAGTCGTGGCCGTGCAGCCAAACGTGCCCATGACCATGGTGAAGACTGTCGATGAGATGAACGCTTTACGCGAACGCCACTTGTCGTTGAGCACCACGGCGCTCAAAAGTCTCGGCGACCATCCTGGACCACGGCTCGTGATCTGGCCGGAGTCGCCGATGAACTTCACCTACGGATCGGATCGAACGTTCCAGGAGTTCGTCACTGACTTCACGCGACAGAATCACACGTCGTTGCTCTTCAACTCGCTCGAGCCTGCTCCCGCGGACGGAGCATATAATTCCGCGCTGCTCATAAATGAACAGGGCCGCCTGATCTCGCAGTATGATAAGATTCGCCTGATGCCGTTTGGCGAATATGTGCCGCTCCCACAATGGTTACCGGGAGCTTCTTTGATAACGGGACTCGTCGGTGAGTTCACGCCGGGCGCCAACTACACGCTGATGCCGTTCGGCGGTCGTCGACGTGCGGGCGTGTTCATTTGTATTGAGTCGGCGTATCCGTGGATCGCGCGCCGTTTGACGAAGGACGGCGCAAGCGTGCTGATCAATATTTCGAACGACGGCTATCTGGGACCGACGGCGGTGATGCGACAACATCTCGCAAATGCGATCTTTCGCGCAGTTGAGAATGGCCGGCCGGTGCTGCGTGTTACCAACAGCGGCTTGACGGCGTATATCAACTCGCGCGGCCTGGTTGACGATATGACCAGACCGTTTGAGGCCGACGTGAGAACATGGTCCGTTGATCCGTCGGATAGCAGAGACACTTTTTACACCGATCACGGCGATCTCTTCGTACAGATTTGCGCGGCGATCGGGGTTATTTTTGTAGCGGCGGCACTCCGTGGCCGCCCGTCATCAAATTGAGACTTTGAAATGGAAACTTTATCGATTCAGGAACTGCGGACTCCCTTCGACGACCTGCGCGCGCGCGTAGAACAACTCGGGAGGTTTCTTTGATGTCCCGGCACGTCGCGAGGAGTTGAACAAGATCGAAGCACAAGCCTCAGCGCCCGATTTCTGGAGCGATCAGGAGGCCGCGCAGAACCTGTTGCAGGTTCGCAGTCGCGCCGAAAAGAAGATTGAGCGCCAGGAGCATTTTGAATCCCAGATCGCCGACGCGGAAGTGCTCTTTGAGTTTGCGGAAGAAGACGAAACTTCGATCAAGGAACTGCAATCGTTACTCGAACGACTCGAACACGAGCTGAGCCAGGCCGAAACTGAAATGCTGCTCGCCGGCGACAATGATCGTCGCAATGCTATTTGCACTATTCATCCGGGCGCAGGCGGCACCGAATCACAGGATTGGGCCGAGATGCTGCTGCGCATGTATCTGAAGTGGGCCGAGCAACGTGGCTTTAAGGCTGAAGTGCTCGAGTATCAACCGGGCGAGGAAGCCGGACTGAAGAGCGTGACGTTCAGAGTTGAAGGCGAATACGCCTACGGGCTGCTGGCCGCCGAAGCTGGTGTGCACCGTTTGGTCCGTATCTCGCCTTTTGATCAGGCGGCGAGGCGGCATACATCATTCGCTTCACTCTTCGTTTACCCGGAGATCGACGAGGACATCGAAGTCGAGATCAACGACAAAGACTTGCGGGTCGACACTTACCGCGCGACCGGCGCGGGCGGACAGCACATCAACACTACCGACTCCGCGGTGCGCATCACTCACATGCCCACAGGCATCGTCGTATCCTGTCAGAATCAACGTTCACAACATCAGAATCGAGCAGTTGCCATGCAGGTGCTGCGCTCGCGTCTTTATGAACTCGAGTTGGAACGGCGGCGGGCTGAAACCGCCGAACTCGAAGCCAATAAGGCCGACATCTCATTCGGGTCGCAAATCAGAAGTTATGTACTCGCACCCTATCAGTTGGTAAAAGACACTCGCACAAAACTGGAACGAGGCAACGTCGAGGCAGTGCTCGGCGGTGACATCGACGACTTCATCAAGGCTTACCTGCTGGCTCGCAAGGCAGCGTAAGTCTGTATCCACAGATTACACAGATCCGATAAATCAATCTGTGTAATCTGCGGATACAACGGCGAAACGAAGAGTACTTCTCAGCTTGCGTTTGGAGTTTCTATGGCAACTACTGCACACATCGAAGAGAGACCGCGCGTAATCATCCCGCGCGCAGGTCGCGTCAACGAGATACTCGCGATTCTCTTTATCGCACTCGGATTGCTGCTGGCGCTCTGCCTGATCTCAGCGGCGTTCTATCCAAACGATCCGTCGTGGAACTCGGCCGGCCAGGCCCAAACACAAAACTGGGCCGGATCGATCGGCGCGAACGTTGCCGCCACCGCGCTTCAGTTCATCGGCCTCGCTGCGTACCTGTTGCCACTTCTGCTGTTCGCCGCCGCCTGGCGACGTTTCCATCCGAGGGCAATTCCTCGTGCTTGGACGCGCATTGTCGGCGTCGTTGTACTCGTGGTGGCAACCGCGGCGTTGCTCTCGATCTCACACTTGCAACCCTTGTTTGATTCGAGTGTGCAGCCTGGCGGACTGCTAGGCGCCGTAATCTCGCAGGGATTGGCGAGTGGACTCAGTAACGTTGGCGCGACGGTGTTGCTGGTCGCGGTTGCAGCGAGCGGCTTGCTGCTCGCGACGAACTTCTCGTTCGTTCGACTCTACGAGATCATCGTCAACGCGATGAGCACGCGCTTCGCATTTGTCGGCAAGCTGCCCGAACGATTCCAGGCATGGCGACAGATGCGTGCTGAACGCACCAAACTGAAAAACGAAACGAAAGCAGCGATCAAAGCTGAACGTGAGGCGGCTCGAAGTACGCTGAAGCAGACGTTGAATCTGACGCCGGCCGAGCGCGTGGCTGACTTCATGAAGGAACCGATTACGCCCGTCGCTGAGCAGCCGGCGGTGATTCGCAGTGAGACTAGTCGTAGTGTTGTCGAACCGCAGGCGAGTGCAGCGGTCGCGGCGGGCGCGGGTGTTGGCCTCGCCGTTCCGCCAAGTCGCTCGGCAAGACGCACGCTCGACGTCAACGTTGATGATGTCGATGAAGAAGATGCGAAGGAGATGGTCAAAGGCGCTTCGGTCTTGCGCGTTAAAGCCGAGGCGCCTGCGACTGCCAAACTGCCGTTCGATGCGAGCCGTCGCGTTGACTACAACGATTATGGTCTGCCGCCGCTTGAATTCCTGAACGAAGCGCCACCGCACAGCGAGCAGGCTGATACTGAGTTGCTCGGCCTCGCTACACGTCTCGCCGAGAAGTGCAAAGAGTTCAATGTTACGGGCCAGATCAAACACATCTGTCCGGGTCCGGTCGTTACTACATACGAATTCAAACCCGATCCGGGCGTGAAGTATTCGCGCGTCGTGTCCCTCGTTGACGATCTGTGTCTGGCGCTGAAAGCGGAGTCAATTCGCATCGATCGCATGCCCGGCAAGCCGCACGTCGGTATTGAGGTTCCGAATCCACGCCGCGAGACGATCTTCTTGCGCGAAGTGATCGAGTCGCGTCCGTTTCGTGAGTCAGCTTCAAAACTGACCATCGCGCTAGGTAAAACGATCGACGGTCTCAACTATGTCGCCGATTTAGCGAAGATGCCGCACCTTTTGATCGCCGGCACGACGGGTTCGGGTAAGTCAGTCGGCGTCAACGCCCTCATCGTTTCGATTCTCTATCGCGCGCGTCCGGACGAAGTTAAGTTCATCCTGATCGATCCCAAGCGACTCGAGCTCGGTCTCTACGAAGACATTCCACACCTCGCCACGCCGATCATCGTCGATCCGAAGCTCGCGGCGCGTTCGCTCAAGTGGGCCGTGGCGGAGATGGAGCGTCGGTATCGCGATCTCGCGGGTTGGGGCGTACGCAATATTGACGGGTACAACACCGAGATCATGCGTCGTAATCTCGTGAAGGAGTACGACGACAAAGGCGAGCCGTGGAAGCCGCTGCCTTACATCGTGATCATCATCGACGAGCTGGCGGACCTGATGATGACTTCCGGTCGCGAAGTTGAAGAGTCGATCACGCGGCTCGCGCAGATGGCGCGCGCTGTCGGCATTCACCTCGTGCTGGCGACGCAGAGACCTTCAGTCGATGTGATCACCGGATTGATCAAAGCCAACTTCCCTTCCCGCATTTCGTTCCGTGTGTCGTCAAAGATCGACTCACGCACAATCATCGACACAAACGGCGCCGAGCAACTTCTGGGTCGCGGCGACATGCTGTTTCTGCCGCCCGGCACGTCGCGTTTGATCCGTGTTCACGGTGCTTACATCGACGAAACCGAGATTGGCCGGATCGTGGCCCACATCAAGTCACAAGGCCCACCGGCGTACGACGAGAGCATCACGCAGTCAGACGAAGAAGCACTCGGATTGGAAGCCACGGCAGGCGAACACGACGAGCTCTTCGAAGAGGCGTTGCGTATTTGCGTCGAGATGAAGCGCGCATCGACCTCAGTGCTGCAACGACGTCTGCGGATCGGTTACGGGCGCGCCGCTGCCATCCTCGACATGATGGAACGCGAAGGTTTGATCGGGCAGGCCGACGGCTCGCGTCCACGTCCAGTGCTCGGACGTGCCTACGAGATGGTCGCTGACTGGGATGAGATGGCAGCAGCAGACGTTTAGCCACAAAAAGGCACAGAAGGCACAAAAGAAGGATTTTGTTTTTGTGACTTTTGTGCTTTTTTGTGGCTATGAAAGACCATGCTCGCGCGATCTTTGATCACGCACTCTCCGCAGTAGATCCCCGCCAAGCCGTTAAAAACGCGACTCTCGATCTTTCGCCTGGTGCAATCTATTCGATCGCGATCGGCAAAGCGGCGGCGTCGATGGCTCTTGGTCTCGAAGATGCGCTCGGCGATAAGTTAACAGCGCCCGTACTAATCGCCATGGGCGGCCATCCCTTGCCGAATGAAAACAGTCTCGCTGCCGCGCAAGCTGCCTTTGCGCTGTTGGATCGTGCCAAGGCCGAAGAGGCAACAGTAGTCTTTCTGATCTCAGGCGGTGGGTCGGCAATGATCGAGTGGCCCGTGAGTGACGATATCTCTCTCGCCGATCTGCAAACCGCTAATCGCACGCTGATCTCGTGCGGCGCGAGCATCGCAGAAGTCAACGCAGTCCGTCGAGCTTTCTCGGCAGTTAAGGGCGGAAAACTCGCACGCCGCGCACAACAGGCACGAACGTTCACGCTCATCGTCTCCGATACCAATCCCGGCGACGAAGCGAGTGTTGCGTCCGGTCCAACACTCAACACGCCCGCCGATTCTCCAAAAGCAATCGAAGTCGTCGAGCATTACCATCTTGAGAATCGGTTGCCCCATTCAATCATGAAGGCTGTGCGCGACCAGAAGCACGCAACCGGCACTATTAACGAATCTCACCTGGTTCTACTCGACAACAACACCGCGATCACAGCAGCTCGCGACAAAGCGATGGAACTCGGCTTCTCGTGCTCAACCCTGAATGAAATTCGCGAACAACCAGTCGCAGAAGGCTGCGAACTGCTGCTCTCGAGTCTGATGTCTTCATCAACTGAATGCGCAGTCTCCGGAGGTGAGTTCTCATGTCCCGTCCGCGGCGACGGGCGCGGCGGCCGAAACCTTGAAACTACGCTGCGCTGCGCAATCGGCCTCGCTAACCATACCGGCCTGATCTTGAGCGCCGGCACCGACGGCATCGACGGAAACAGTCCCGCTGCCGGCGCCATCGCCGACGAAACGACCATTCAACGTGCTCGAAATCTCGGTCTCGACGCCAATCAATATCTCGCGCGCAGCGATTCTTACACCTTCTTTGAACATCTCGGCGATCTCATCATCACCGGGCCAACAGGTACAAACGTCCGCGACCTGCGAATTTTACTTCGCACTCCCTTGACTCGGGATAAGTAAACGCATATAAGAACTTCGGAGCCTTTTTCTCTTGTCTACACTGATAAATACCGAAACTCCCATTCCCACTAAACCGCTCGATGGCAGTTCAATTACCTTTACCGAACTGATTGAACGTCTGAACAGCCAGACCAGTCCACCATCACTTGAACAGCTCAATGCCTGGCTCTCGAGCGTCGAGATCTTTGATCACGACCTGGCGCCTTACATTGGGTTCAAGGAAGGTACCTACTGGCGCCATCGCGTTTGTCGTAACGACGCGGTCGAGATGCTGGTGCTCTGCTGGCGCCCAGGCCAGAAGACACCGATTCACGATCACAACGGTTCGCACGGAGTCGTTCGTGTTCACCAGGGCTTGATGTGGGAAACTAATTTCGCGTTCGACGGAGAGAAGGGTTTGTGTTACGACACCGGTCGTGAGTGTCCTTCGGGCACGATCACCGGGGCCGCAAAGCCCGATATTCATCAGCTTGGAAATCCCGATGTCAGTGGACAGGATCTCATCACGATCCACGTCTATTCGCCGCCGCTCGGTGTGTTAAAAACCTACAAGGTGGGTAGTTCGCAGGTAGAGCTTTACACTCCCAATGATTTTCCGACCTGAGACGCGGTTGGCGCTGCTCGCGACGTTACTCCTGACGTTCGGGTTCGCCACCGCGTGCAAGGATCGTTCATCACTCACAACTCCGGCGTCCGACGAATTAACTGTCGCCGCAGCTTCCGACCTCACGCCCGCGTTCGAAGAGATCGGGCGCGCGTTTGAATCCACTTACAAAACTAAGGTCGTCTTTGTGTTCGGCTCGACCGGTATGCTCACGCGACAGATCGAGAATGGCGCGCCGGTGGATCTGTTTGCGGCGGCGAGTATGAGCTACATCGACGAGTTGGACCAGAAGGGTTTAGTCGTTCCGGATAGCAAAGCGATCTACGCGCGCGGGCGCATTACGTTGTGGACCCCGGCCGAGAGCACGTTAAGACTCGAAGGCATCAAGGACCTCGGGCGCCCGGAGGTGATGCGTATCGCGATCGCTAACCCGGACCATGCGCCATACGGTCTGGCTGCGAAGCAGGCACTGGAGAGTGCCGGCATTTGGGAGTCAGTGAAACCGAAGCTGGTTTACGGCGACAACATTCGCCAGACGCTTCAGTACGCGCAAACGGGAAACGTTGAAGTTGCGATCGTTGCGTTATCGCTGAGTATACAAAGCCACGGCCGCTGGTCACTGATCCCGGAAGAGTTGCACCGGCCATTGGACCAGGGCCTCGCGATTATGAAGTCCACAAAGAAAGAACAATCCGCGCGCACTTTCGCCGACTTCCTCACTGGCCCGCAAGGCCGTGACATCATGCAAAAGTACGGCTTCACTTTTCCAAATTAGCCACAAAAAGGCGCAAAATCATTTTTTGTGGTTTTTGTGCATTATTGTGGCTGGATAAATCTTTTGAGGGTTAGATCTTTGCCGTCGGTGCCGACGCTGATCGTCCCGCATTCGCCGGTTGTTAGAACGGTGGCGCCGTGGGATTGCCAGCGTTGGACCACTTCTTTGTGGGGATGACCGAACATCGAGTGGCGACCGACGGATACGATGGCGAATTGAGGAAGACTGGCGCAAACGAAGTCTTCGGTTGATGAGGTTTTGCTCCCGTGATGGGGCACCTTCACTACGTCAGCACGGAGGTTCGGCCATGATTCCAGCAGAGATTGCTCAGCTTGTTTCTCGATGTCACCGGTCAGCAGGATCGAGCGGTCGCCAAACTTCAATCGCAAAACGAGCGAGTCGTTGTTGGTAGAAGTTTCCCCGCCGGCTGGTGGCCATAACACGCTCATTTCGACAGCTCCAAAGTGAATCACATCGCCGGCTTGAAGCAGTTCAGCCTTGGTATTCGTCTGTTTGAGTGTTTCGGAAAACTTTGAGAACTCGGGATCGTTGGCGGGCGCACGTGCGATCAGCGCATTGCGAACGCTGAAATTCCTGAGAACGTCGTTTAGACCATCGATATGATCCGCATCGGCGTGTGTGACCACGACGTAATCGATCTCATCGAGCCCGCGCCACCACAGGTATTCGGAAACTACGGTTTCGCCAATCCTGCGCGTCGCTTCGTATATGTTGCCGCCGCCGTCGACCAGCATCGTCGTGCCGTCAGGCATGGTTACGAGGGCTGAGTCGCCCTGTCCGACGTCGAGAAAATCCACGTGAAGCCTGGCGTCGGCACGAGCGCTGCTGAGCGGGTGCAAAATCAGCAGCGTTGTTAGCAGTAGTTGCAATATCGTCACCGGTAGCACGAAGCGGTGCTTTTCTTTAGAGAGTGCAAGCGGCCTCCAGTACGAGAGCACAACCACCAGAAGTAATAAAGGAAGGTAGTAAAGCGCATACAACCACGCCGCTGAACCTGAATACTCCGGCAGTCTGAAATTGAGGCCGGAAAACGGATCGACGCTATGGATCATTACCCACGTGATCGCATCGGCAAGTTTAAATAACGGCACTGATACTGCCGGGCTCACTTGCGCGATCAGCAAAGCCAGGAGCGAGACGCCCACCAGGACTGCAAGCAAAACGCTAACGAAGATGTTCAGCAGCAGCGACGCAAGTGAGAGACGGTGAAAATAGACAATCATCAGCGGCAACAGAACGAGTTGCACACTCGCCGACACCAGCACCGCCCCAAACAAGTATCGCAGGCAACGTTGCACTTGATAGCGCTCGAGCGAGGCAGCCGGTCTGGCTTTGAATAAGCGGTAATCATGCGTCGAGCGAGTGAGTTGCTGTTGCCATTTTTGTTCGCTCCAGAACAAGAGCTCGCAAAACGTCTTGAGTTCGCGAGAGCAGATCGGCGGATAAGGCGTCGCGCGTGATGGATACCATGAGCCGATGGCTGCGAACTTCAGCAGCAGCGGCCATGCGATCACTACGATCGCGAGAACGGAAAGGAACGTCAGTTGAAAACCCGGATCGAAGATCTCTTTCGGACTGCGAACCAACAGCACGAGGGCCGCCGCTCCCAGGGCGTTTAATGAGTTTGACTGGCGAAACACGATTGGCGCGAGGCCGGCGAAAGTAAACATCAACGCCGCGCGAACCACCGAAGCTTCGGCGCCTACCGCAATCGAGTAGCTCCAAACGATAACCGCAGGTAAGACGAATTGGAGAAGTCTGCGTTTTGTGACACGGCTAACGACGAGAAACACGAGTCCGCCGATGAAACTGATGTGCAGACCGCTGATCACGAGTACGTGGAAAGTGCCGCCTTCGCGAAATCGTTCCGAAGCGCTCTGCGAGAGGTTGTAACGATTGCCGAGCAATGCCGCATCGAGGACACCGGCGGTTTCGGGGGCGAAGCGTAAATCGATCTCACGCTGGAGCGATTCTCTCCACCGGTATAACCACGCTAAAAGAGGAAAGACGCGAGTATCTTCGAGACGTGTGATTGAAGCCGCACTCTTGACGATACCGCTCGCGTTGTAATTGTTTCGGTCAAGATACTCAGCGAGAGATGAGACGCCGGGATTGCGATAGTTGCCGGTGCGATCGAGAGTTGTCCTGACGCGAATACGCGAGCCGTATCGAAGTTGCAACGATCGATATTCCTGTTCCGACGCGGCATTTCGAAACGTCGCGAGCATTGAAATGCGCTCGCCGGTTTCGACTCGTAATGACAGGTACAGGCGGTTGCGTGCGAACTCAGGTGGACCATCCAGGACGCCGGTAAGTGTCAAATAATCCCCGGTTGATTGAACGACGATTCGCTGGCCGTCAGCATGTATTTCCAACTCTGCCAACACCACGCCAACGAAGAACATCGCGAACAACAACGTCAAGGCCGCCGTAGGTAACTTCTTCTTCAATACCAGGACGACGACGAGAGCGGAACACATTACACCCGCGATCAACGTGAAACCGATTCGCGATGAAAAGTAGTGCGCCGCACAGACACCTGCGGCAAACGCAACGGCGAGTTGCGCAAGCGGATGCTGACTGAAAACGCTTCGATGAGGACTCATTGGCGTCGTGAGGGCGCGCCGAGATACTACACATCAACCTCAGAAAAGAACAAGCCCATCCACAGATTACACAGATTATTCTTTTATCTGTGTAATCTGTGGATGACTTGTCGCAAGCTGGACTACGGTTTCCACGTGATGTGTTTGTGGGAAGAGATCGAAGGCAGCGAGGGATTGGACCATGTAGCCACTCGCAAGGAGCTTCTTCAAATCGCGTGCGAGCGTCGCAGGATCACACGAGACATAGCAAATCCGGGGAGCGTTAACGTCGAGTATGCCGTTGATCACCGCAGACTCAGCACCCGCTCGCGGCGGATCGAGCAATACGAAATCCACCGGTTCCAGTGAGGCGCTACGAACCCAATCCGTCACCGTCGCCGTAACCACACGCGCATTCGTCAATTCCGCACGCTGCAAGTTGCGGCACGCGAAACGCGTAGCTGCCGGATTCGCCTCAACCGCAACCACACTCTCGAACACGCGCGCCAAAGGCAACGTAAACAACCCCACGCCGCTGTAAAGATCCAAAGCCCGCTCGCCAGCCGCATCCGTCGAGGCAAAATCGATCAACGATCCAAGCAGCGAAGGATTGATCTGAAAAAACGCCTCCGCGTTGTAATGATAAACCTCGCCGCGAACTGTCAAACTCAACTCACTTGTCTGAAACTCCGCAAACGACGGCGCAAACGAAACCCCGTTCTCACCCTCAACCACATCCAGGTGCTTCAACTCCGGCGGAAACTGTTGCCACTCAGTCGCGCGAACGCTTTCGAGCTTCTCCTGCAACTCCGGCTGCAAAACCGCACAGTCCGCGACGTCGCAAACGCGCCGCGAACCACGCTCGTAGTAACCAATCATCTGCTGCTCGCGATCGATCTGCCACGTCGCGCGCATGCGATAACGCCACTCATTTGGCGACGGCGTCACTACAATCTCCGGAATATTCTCGAGGCGCGCGATGCGATGCAGACAATCGCGAATCATCTCGGCCTTTGCAGCGAGTTGCGCTTCGTAAGTCAGTTGCTGAAAGTCACAACCACCACAACGACCGAAGTAAGGACACGGCGGCTCAATTCTCACCGGCGACGGCGTGATGATCTCTTCTATCGACGCAAACAGCACGTTGCCCTGCTCGCGTTCGACGCGCACGCGCAGTCGATCTCCAGGCGCCGCAAGTGAGACAAAAACAGTCTTCCCGCCGGCATGGGCCAATCCCATACCGCCGGGAAGAATTCGTTCCACCTCAACTTCCAAACTCGCCATTGGTCCTATTGAGCTGGATACTGCTGCGGCGCCCACTCGTGCGGCGGAGGCGGTGGCGGCGCATACTCCTGTTGCACTCCTTCAAGCTCAAACTTGATGCCGCCGACAATCCCGGAGACTGCGTTGTAAATCAACGCACCGATAGCTCCCATGATGAATCCGAGCACGCCGTAGAAGATCGGCAAACCGATCATCATGGCGATGCCCATCACGACGGTGCTGACGCCGCCGGCGGTCGTATCGCGGCCTGGTCCAAGCGCCGAAATCGCCGCTCCAAAGACGATCAGAATCAGCCCATAGATCACTCCAAAGACCAGCCCGAATATGAACATGAGCAACCCATACATCTTCGCCACCGAAATCACGCCGAAGCGCCTGATTGTCATTTCAGCCATCACGTTCTCCTTTTCATTAAACGTAAAACAAGCTGAGCCGCGGTATGGCAAAGTGCTCCCGCAAACGCTTCAGCAACAAGTTATCGAAAGTCTGCTTGTAAGCGGCAGCTTCCATTTGGGTGCGGTAAGGCTTGAGTTGATCCCCCACTTCTTTGTTCAACTGGTCCAGCCAATCTTTATCGGCGACAGAGAACATCGCATCGTCGAGCATTCTTTCGAGTCCGGTTAACGAATCTTCGAGCTTACGCGTATCGATCCCCGCGCCGCTCGCAAAATCGTTTTCGATATCGACGAGCAGAGCGGTGGCTCGCGTGAGTGCCTCGGAAAGGTCGTCTTCTTTCTTTCGCGAATGGACCAACCCGGCGAGCGCGCCGCGGCTGCGTTTCAAGTGTTCACTAATCGCCGCGAATGAAAACGGCGTCTTGTCCGAATCGGGTTCCGGGCTCGGTGACGAACCGACGTGAGCTTCGACCCACTCCGCGTATTGCGCCTCGATCTCTTCCTGACAATACAGCAACGACTTCACTGTGCGTTTGCGCGGCCGCGCTTCAAACGAGTCGAACGACTTCTCAACGCCGCGCAGCACAATGTGCAACGGAATGCCCTGCTGTTTCCACGTTTCCATCAAGGCCCAATCCATCGGGCTGAGAAAAAGATGCTTACCGCGGCGTCTGACGAATGCGTCCTCGATTTCGGTGAAATAGTTGAAGTAGTTCAAATCTGTGTAATCTGTGGATTGTTTCGTTCGTAGATCAATCGCAGCCCGTCGAGTGTAAGCGTTTCGTCAATCTTTTCAATGTATTTGGAAGCGCCGGCGATTACCGGCGCGAGACCGCCGGTGGCAATCACGCGTGGACGCGAACCCATCTCAGCGATCATCTTCTCGAGCACACCATCGACGAGCCCCACGTAACCGTGATAAAGACCCGACTGCATTGCGCCATAAGTTGACGTGGCAATGACTTTCTCCGGGCGCTTGATTTCCACGCGCGGCAGTTTCGCGGCGCGCGAAAACAAAGCCTCAGCCGAGATCTTTAGTCCCGGCGTAATAACGCCGCCGAGATATTCGTGCGCCGCGTTGACCGCATTGAATGTTGTCGCAGTTCCAAAATCGACAACGATACAGGGCGCTCCATACTTTGCCAACGCGGCCGCCGCATCGACGATTCTATCGGCGCCGAGTTCTGAAGGGTTGTCGTAAAGGAGTTTCAAACCAGTATCGGTAGTTTGGTCGACGAAGAGCGGCGTCACTCTGAAATCGCGTGCGGCTATTTCGGCGAGTGCCCCGTCCAACTGCGGCACAACTGAAGCGATCGCAATCGCTTCGACGTTTTTAACTTCCAGGTTTTCGCGTTTGAATAGCTCTCTTATTTCAAGACCGTATTGCTCCGCACTCTTATCGCGCTCGGTAAGCAGACGCCACTGCGCCAACAACTCAGTTCCACCGAAGACGCCGAGAGTTAGATTTGAGTTTCCGGCGTCAATCACTAGAAGCATGGTGAGATCCTCGCTCTCCGCGGTCTCTGCGTATCTCTGCGCTCTCTGCGTTTAAGGGCATTTCTAACACAGAGGACGCGGAGGTACGCAGAGCATCGCAGAGAAGATCCGCTGCTCTACCCGGACCATCTTCGCGATGTAGTTGTTGACTGACTTCCACCGCGCGGCGTGTGTAAGCCGGTTGCGTCAGCAACTCATGCAACTCGTCTGCGACTCTCGGCGCGCGGTAGTTGTTGCGATAGAGCGTTCGGCTGGTGCCGATCTTGCGCGCGTGTTCGGCATTGTCTGACTGATCGAAAGCGAAAGGAACGATCAACGTCGGCACCCCAGCAAGCAATCCCTGCGAAGTCGTGCCGACACCGCCGTGATGGACCACTGCGCACGCGCGCGGCAGTATCGATTGATAGGGCGCGTAGTCAACCGCGATGATGCCTTCAGGCAGAGAACGCGGCAGATTTCGTTCGTCGCCGATTAGCAGCACGGCGCGGCGACCGAGACTCCTGGCAGCTTCAATACTCTCCTGAAAGAAATCTCGCGCGACCCAAACGGCGGACGAACCTAGAGTGAAGATAATTGGCGGCGTACCACTATCCAGAAAATCAATCAACTCCGGCGAGATCTGAGTATCGCGATTACCGTCGTAAAAACAGAAGCCGGTGATTTCGGTTTGCCTGGGCCAATCAGGTTGAGGCTGCGCAAATATCTTCGAGAAGAGCGCCAATACGAGTCGCGGCGAGTGCTGGCCTTCGAACATCGGATTGCCGGTGTCTTCGAGTCCGAGCTCGGCGCGAAACGCTGTGACGGCTTGCGCCTTGTAAGTGCTCTGCGTCAGACGCATGAGAAATCCCATGACGCCTGGTCCAAGTACGTGAAGTTTTCTGGTCCACTGCCAGAACGGCGGCACTGGCGGATCGTAAGATGAATAAAAAGAGAGCGGTGCGAGCACGGTTGAGATCCAGGGGAGACCAATCTTCCGGGCGAGCAGTGGGCCCGCCGGAGCCGCCGGGTGTGTCACCAAAAGATCGGCGCCGTCGACGGCTTTCGATAAGTCTTCGTAGCTGTCGCGCACGGCGGGAAAGATAACTTGTTCAGTGAGAAAGCGCGGGCCGGTCATCGGCTCCATGATCTTTTCGATCAGTTCCTGATCCTGTTCTTTCGGTTGCGGGAAGTCGGGCCTGACCGGTGCGAACTCGAGACCTGCGCCTTCGATCTTTTCGCGGTAGATCTCCATCGTTGCGACCACGGGCGTGTGGCCGCGTCGCTGCAACTCCATCGCGATCGCCATGTAGGGGTGAATGTCGCCGAAGGAACCGAAAGTGTTTAGGATGATACGCATCGTTTTTGCAGCGGATAACGCAGAATTACGCGGATCTTATACTGTGAACGTCTCCTGCCCTGATTAATTTGACTTCTCCTTCGATGGTGCGTAGACGCAGCGCGCCATCGGGTTCAATCCCGCAGGTTGTGCCCTGCCATATTTCGTCGCCGTTTTTTACCTGGACCACTTTCCCGGTCGCGTAAGACGACCGGTTGGACCAGGCGGCGACGATCTTCTCACGCCCTGATGATTGGCCAAGCAACGAATACCAACGTGTCAAAGCGGACAACAACGCCGCGAGTATCGCTTCACGATCAGGCTTTACCCCGGTAGCTTCTGAAACCGACGTAGCCTCGGCAAACGCGCCTGGAGTCAGGTTGATGCCGATGCCCACGATGACCGCCCGCCCCGCTGGAGTCTCGATCGCTTCCGACAGTATGCCGCAGATTTTTCGTTCAGCTGAAAGAATATCGTTGGGCCACTTGATATCTGTTCGCAATCCTGTTGCTTCCTGCAATGCATCCCCAACTGCGAGTGCCCCCATGAAAGTGATTAACGGCCAATGATCTACAGGAATTCTCGGGCGCAAAAGAATGCTGAAATAGAGTCCCGCTCCTTTGGGTGACGACCACGCACGCTGCAAACGCCCCCGGCCCGCTGTTTGCTCATCTGCCAGAATCGCAACGCCTTCCGCGGCGCCTTCAGATGCCATGCGCGCCAGTTCGGTGTTGGTGGAAGGCAACGACTCGAATCGCAGCACCTTTGGTTTGAGGAGCGTCATAAATGGTCGAACTCGATTATACCGAAACCCTCACGCGGCTTCGCACCCGGGATAATTGTCGGGACGCTGTTTTCTTGTATCATGCTGCGAGACACCCGTGATCAACTGGTTCCCCATTAGGCTTTCCTTCGCTGTAGCCACGGCCGCGACGCTGATTGCACTGATCGCCGGATCGGGGCTGGCGTGGTTACTGGCGCGCAAACGCTTTCCCGGACGTAATCTCGTCGATGCGCTCGTGACACTGCCGCTGGTCCTGCCACCGACTGTGCTGGGTTATTACCTGCTCGTGTTGCTCGGCACGCGTTCTGCAATCGGTGGGTTTCTCTATCGCACGTTGGGTATTCGACTGACGTTTACGGTAACGGCGGCGATTATCGCAGCGACGATTCACGCACTGCCATTGGTGACGAAGAGTTTGCGCGCGGCGTTCGAAGGTGTGAATACGGACCTTGAAGCGGCGGCCCGCACGTTGGGTTTGAATAATCGATTGATCTTCTTTCGCGTGACTCTGCCGCTCGCGGCGAAAGGTGTGCTCGCGGCAACTGCGCTAGCATTCGCACGCGCGCTCGGCGACTTTGGCGTGACGATAATGATCGCGGGAAATATTCCGGGCAAGACTCAGACTGCGTCGGTCGCGATCTACGATGCAGTGCAGGCGGGGCGGGATAATGAGGCGTTTACACTCGCGGTGACGGTCTCGCTGATTGCGGGTTTCATGCTGTACTTGATTAACAGGTTCGGTAGTTTGAGGTGGTGAGAAGAGGGTTTCACGCAAAGGCGCAAAGAGGACGCAAAGGCGCAAAGAAAATCTGCTTTGCGTCTTTGCGTCCTCTTTGCGCCTTTGCGTGAAACTAACTTAGAAATCCTTTGAAGTTTGAAGGCTTCACAGAGTAGCCCGGAAATATAGCGCCGTTGTCTTTGGTTCCGAGATGTCGCGTCGCGATCTCACCGAACACGTCTCGGAAGTCAGTCGTCAACGCAAGGTCACGTCCTTCGTTGAGCTGATCGTCTTTCAGTCCCGGCCAACGTCCATACACCTTACCGCCACGCACGCCGTTGCCCATTACAAACATCGCGTTCGCGTGCCCGTGGTCCGTCCCACGATTTCCATTCTCTCGCACTGTGCGCCCAAACTCTGACATCGTCAGGATCACGACGTCGTCCATTCGTTGCCCCAGGTCCTGGTACAACGCTGCGATACCGGAACTGAACTGCCCCAGCAGATTCGCGAGTTGACCGCGCGAATTACCCTGATTCACGTGAGTATCCCAACCACCGATATCCGTAAAAGCAACTTCCAAACCGACATCAGCTTTGATGAGCTGCGCAATCTGAAGCAACGAATTGCCGAACGGATTGCGCGGATACTGCGCACCATTCTCGGGTTTATATTGCCCGGGATTTGCCTGTTTCAAAAAGTTGACTGCTTCAAACGTCTCGCGGCCCATGTTGGTGAGCGAGTCGTTGACTTTGCGCGTGTAGATCGCTTCAAAGCCACCCTGCATTTCAGTCGACGACTTGCCGGCGCGAATAGAAAACTCGGCAATGCTCGACATCGCAACTGCCGGCGCCGGTCCCTGTAACACGCGTGGCATCGTCTTCGTGATCGAGACAGCGCGAAACAGCGAGTGTTCTTTGTCTTCTTTGAACTGCAAGTAACGATTCAGCCAACCATCGCGAGTCGATTTCAATCCCGGGGTCGCCGACTCCATGTAGTCCTGCGCATCGAAGTGTGAGCGAGTGTTGTCGGGAGAGCCGGCCGCGTGAATGATCGCTAGTCGCTTTGAGTCCCACAGCGGTTTGAACGCAGTCATCTGTGGGTGCAGGCCAAAGAAGCCGTCGAGATTGATCGCCGACTCAGCGTTGCCCGCGTCAGGCTTCGGTATCGCGATGTTCGACCGCATGGAGTAGTAACTGGATTCGCCGAACGGCACGACCATGTTGAGACCATCGACAGCGCCCCGTTGAAAGATCGCGATCAGCGTCTTTCGTTTGCCGCCCGTGATTGGATTGCCCAGCACGACACGCTCGAGAAATCCGGGCGCCGAGAGGGACATACCAACGCTCGCCAACGCAATGCCGCCTGACTTAAGAAAGAATCTGCGATTCATAGTTCAAACCTTTCAAAAACTTTCACGCAAAGACGCAAAGACGCAAAGAAGGCGCTAAGAAGAATTTGAATTGAGCTTTGCGTCTTTGCGCCTTTGCGTGAAACAACTCTTATTGCCTTTGAAACTCCGGCGTTCCAAGGATGAGTCCCACGACCTTTGTCGCCGGATCCGATTGCCCCAACTGTTTCATCAACGCTTCTTTCGTCGAAGCTGAGATGTCGCCGGCGAGGATAGACTTCAAATACTCATCCAGCACCTTTGACTGATCTCCATTCGTATTCGCCAGATTGACTTTCGTGCCCTGCACTCGGTTATTCGCTAATGCGAGACCGAAGTTCATGCGCTCGAGCAGACCACCGGTGTTCACCCAACTCTCTGCCGAGTCTGAATAACCGTTCGGTGTTTGAAATCCGTAGAGCGGCTCGCCCATGCGCGCGATCCACTGATGTGTTCCTGGTCCGCCATTCGTATCGGCGCCGAGCGTTCTGATTGCACTGACTACCAGTTCAAATGGCCGCTTGATCTTTACGCGATAAGCTTCGGTTGAGTTGAACTCTTTCGAGAAGAAGATCGTCTTGAGCGTCTCGCGAATGTCGCCGTCAGTCTTCCTGAATGTTTCCGCAGCGCGATCGACGAGCGCGGGCGGCGGATTATCAGCGACAAAGTGGCGCACCAGTTTGGTCGCGATAAATTTTGCGGTCGAAGGATGATGGGCCAAAATGTCGAGCACCATCAAACCGTCTTTCATTCCACCGCCGGCCGGGACCTTGTGACCAAGAACCATCTTCTCGCCGTCGTCATGCGCGCGCATGTTGAAGAAGAACGTTCCGGCAGTTCGCTGCATGGCGTCGCCCCGTCGTGCGTTGCGGCGCTCACCGTCACGCGGCATGACCGCGGTTACTGCTGCCGCACCACCGCGCGGTTGAAAGATGGTCCAACCCGTAAAACAACGCGCCACTTCCTGCACGTCTTTCTGCGTGTAACCACCATCGACTCCGAGCGTGTGTAGTTCCATCAACTCGCGCGCGTAGTTCTCGTTGATGCCGCGTCGTTGTTGCTGTGGTCTAACACGACCGGCGTTGGCGTCAGGACTGACGCTCTGAAAGTTGTCGAGATAAAACAACATCGCCGGACTTTTCGCGGTCGCTTCGAGTAACTGCGAAAACTTCGACATCGCAAAGGGACGGATCGTGTCGCGATCGTACGAAGTGAGCAACCAGCGATCGGCGCCTTTATTTGCGAAGACGTTGAAGTGGTTGGTCCAGAAGTCAACCATCACTTCCTGAAGCTGTCGTTCACTGTAGACCGCGCGCAGAATTCTCGACGCCTGCAACTCGCTGATGATTCGTTGCGGCCGTTGCAACCCGTTCTCGCGATAATACTTCTCGATTGCCTCGCGATACTTTTCGTTTTCGAGTGGATTGGCAGGCGGTTGCGTCTGATTATTCTTCGGAGCCTCAGGACCACTCATCGCGTCGTCTTTCGGCATCTCTCCGGGCTGTCCATTAACGGCATTCGCGGCGCCTTTGACACGATTCTCACGCGCTTCGGCGAGATTTTCAGGCAACACTCCACGAGCCTGAAGCTGGCGCAGCAGTTGTCCGGGTTGAGGAAACTTTCCGTAAAGCTCAGCGGTGGTCATGTTGAGGGTCGATAAATCCGCGACTTTATTCTCGGCCGCTGAATCGCTGATCTTCTCGGGATTGAGCTGCTGGTTGATGTAATTCTCCAGCCCCATTGCCTTCACTCGTTCCACGTCACCCGGGCGTGCGCCAAAGCCAAGCCGGTTGAGCACGTGCAGGATGCGCTGCTGCTCGGTAAGTGCCTGGGCTTTCGCTTGCTTCTGCCCGGCCGCAATCGAAACAAACGACTGCATAGCGGCCAGAACCAGGATCAGAGTGAGTGCAATGGACTTTTTCATGTCTTTCATCTCCATGTCCGGTTAGACGCTCAACCACGCCGCTTGGTCGAAAAAAGCCGCGGATTTTCACGAATGAACGCGAATCAGCAAAGATAATTAATCCGCGTTAATTCGCGTAATCCGCGGCTAATTTGAACTCGGGGTCGGAGCGGGTTGCGGCCTGGCCTGCGGGCGCGGATACGTGACCGGGCCGCGGTTTCCGTCCTTGTCAATCGACCTGACACCGAAGAAATAGTTGTCTTTCGACATCCCTTTCATCGTGAAACTCGTGACGTTGCCCACCGCTTTCGAGTTAGTCCACACCGGCGATGTCGTATCACGCCAGACGATTTCATAACCCGCCAGATCCGGTTCCTTATTCGCGTCCCAACGGAGATCCGTATCGTTAGACAACCGCGCCGACAAAATGGTTACGCCTTTTGGTCTTGAGGGCGCCCAGGCGAGCGCCGCCAGCGAAGCTGCATTCACTCGCGCCACATTCGCGATATATGCGAAATCGACAAACTCCGGCAGGTCGCCAAACTGCACGCCATTCTCGACGCGAACGTTTTGATGCTGGTGACGAAACTCTTCGTTCACTTCCGTGAACCTGACCGCCGGATAGCCGCGCTCGAGAAACGGAATGTGATCGCCGCCACGTCCGTATCGATCGCGCCGGTAGACGAGCATCACTTTGAACTGCGGCACGAAGCTGTCGCCGGTCTCTTTGATGAACCGCGCTAGTTGTCGCGACGCGGAGTCGTTCTCTCCACCAACGCTGCGTCTCGTAGTCGCTTCCGCTTCCGTTTCGTTTGACGGCACGCCTTCGGAGAACACGCGCACGTTGCCGCGGTCGCGCAGGCCATTGCCGCCGAGCGTGTTGCCGACGATGTCATTGGTAAACATCGCATCGACGTTCCAGTTCTTCTTCTTTGCTTCTTCGGCGAAATGTGTCGAACCGAGCAGACCTTGTTCTTCACCAGCCACCGCCATGAAAACGATCGTGGCGTCAAACTCATACTTCGCCATCACGCGAGCCATCTCGAGCACCGCGGCTGTTCCGGACGCGTCGTCATTCGCACCGGGCGCGTCGCACTTTCCATCAGTCGGACTGCCGCACATCGAATCGTAGTGACCACTGACAACGTAGATTCGATCGGTAGCTTCGGGTTGCGAGCCTTTTAAGGTGGCGACGACGTTCGTGATGATCGTCGGTTGCGCCACGCGCGCGGCTTTTTGTTGCTCGTAAGACTGTTTCTCAACGGTCATACGACCCTGCGACGCTTCAGCAGCTTTTAGAAACTCCGTATAGAGCCAGTCACGCGCGGCGCCGATACCGCGTTTCGGATCATTCTGCTCTGACAACGTGCTGCGCGTGCCGAATGAAACGAGCTTGCGGATTGTCGCTTCGATGTTGCGCGCATCGATCTCGCGCACGATGTTGCTGATCGCGCGATTACGCGCGGGGGCAGATCGGCGTGCGGGTTGGGCCAGCGCAACATTCGTTACCACCAAAACAATTAGGACCTGGACCAGTTGTTTTCGCATGTCGTAACTTTACCACTTTGGAGTTGAGCCACAAAAAGGCACACGAGGCACCCAAAAAGAGTTTTCCTGAGCCTCGTGTGCCTTTTTGTGGCTAATGGATGCGGTAGGCGCGGCCCTTCCAAACGACAACGACTTCGCCGTCCAGTTGATCGGCGATGGTCTTAATCCCAGGCTCATCCGCAATCAAAGCCCGGTACTGCTCGGAGCCGCGAGTGAGGTTCGTAGTGACGCGCACGGAGCTATAAGCCGTGTCGATCCAACTGTTGCCCTGCTTGCGAAATTGGCGACCAGCGACGGTCCTGGTCTCGCTTGCGTCGTTCTTGTCTTTTTCCACTGCGTCGTCATCGCGTTGGGCCTTGGACCTATTCGCAACACCTGACTGCAATGAGACGACGCCCAACGACTGAGCCTTGCCTGCGGCTATATCGGATCGTGCCTTGGCCATCTCCGCGTCCGCGCTCTTGCGATCTTCGACTTTGGCTACTTCGACAGTCTTCTCTGCCGGAGGTTCATTCGCGACTTGAACTTGCGATGTTTCCCGGCGCGCCCCGGCTTCAGCCGGACGCTTGCTCTCATCACTGGAAGTCGCGGGCTTCGGCGCCGGGGCCGGCGCTTCAGTGGCAACGGGTTGCTGCTCTTCCTTCTTCGCGGTTGTGTCAGCGACTTGACCTGCTGTTGCGGGAGCCGGCGCGGCAGCGGCAGGTTGATTTACAGATGAACCGCTGCTTTGTGCAGGCTTGCCGGCGGCTGCCTGCTCCTTCGACTGATCGGTCAATCCTCTCGTTGGCTGCACCGGCTCTGGTGTAGCCGTGATGCTTTTAGAGCTTGGCGCTTCCACGTTTTGCGCAATCGGAGCTTCTTCACTCTTCTTCTGCCGCAAAACAAAAAGACCAATCGCCGCAACGAAGATCAAACCGAGCGCCGGGACTGCATATCGCAACACCATCGGCGAAAATAGACTAGCCAAAAACTTTCTCAGTGCCGACGGTTCCACAGCCCTGGCAATCTGAACAGCGGGAACGACACTTGCGGACGAGCTCAGTTGCACGACCAGTTCGCGGCAACGCGTACATTCAGCCAGGTGTTCCGTGTAACGCGCGCGTGCGGCCGCGGGCACGACATTCTCTGCGTAAGCACTGAGCTCGTCAGCATCGAGATGATCCACGTCGCCATTGCCATCAGATATAGTTGTCTCGGGACGCCGGCCCAGCCGCCGCAACAACAGATCCATCTCGTTGTTTGTTTCCTGTTTCATTTCCCTTGTTAGAACGTATGTCCCATCCCTACCTTGCAATCAAATATTGAGCCGCAAAAAGGCACAAACAGTTCACTAGCTGTTCTGAGCTTCTTGTGCTTTTTTGTGGCCAATGTTCAAAATCGTCTCGAAATCCGTATCCAAATGCTGCGCCACTTCGGCAAACGACTTTTCCGTCTCCATTTGTGTCCAACCGCGTTCATCAATCAGGATCTTCGCGACTCGTTTGCGCAGATCGGTTTGAATCCGCGTCAAACGGCGGCTCGCAGTCGCTTCGTGTACCCCGAGCACCGCGCCCGCCTCACGTAATCGCAGATTGTCGAAATAATAAAGTTTAACGAGCAGACGATCTTCGGCTGCCAGTTCCTGAATGGCCGTGTTCAGCGCCTGTTGCATGTCAGCCTGTGCAAAACGATTCGACATCGATTCTTCCGGAGTCGGAATGCCGGAGAATACTTCGCCAACGCTCGCTTCATGCGCGAGCCGGTCGAGATCCGTGTCCTCTTCTGTTTGTACGAGTCGCGACTGTTTACGAAATGTATCAACGGCGAGTTGGCCCACTACTGCGCGCAACCAACCGGCGAGCGACCCGCGACCGGAGTAGTAAGCGAGCTTGCTGGCCGGCGCGCCGTCTTTGCGTGTGCGTAATCCGTAAAGCTCGGCCCAGATCGATTGGGCCAGGTCTTCGGCCGCATCCTCGTTACTACTGGCCGAACGCGCCGCGGAGCGAACCGTTGACGTGAATCGTTCGACCAGATCATTCCAGGCGTTCTCATCGCCACGCTCGCAAGCGATAATCAAACACAGATCGTCAGCCTGCAACTCGTCGATGAACTTCGCTATCTCGACTTCGGAGATCTGCGGATCGTCTCGCAGCAGATACTTATCGACCGCCGCCGAAATCCTTGGCGCCAGATGCTCCCGAGCAAGCACACGATTGTCGCTCGCACGCGCAAGCAACCGTTGCGCGCCGTCGTTCAAGACCTTCTGGATTTGGCGGCTACTCGACTCCACGGGACGTTAATCCTATCATTCTCAACAGCCGTTTGATGCATAGAACCATCCACAGATTACATAGATAAATCTCTAAATCTGTGTAATCTGTGGATGGCTCGACGGTTCTTTTGCTGACATGCTGCGTATCACTGAGATATTTCGCTCGATCCAGGGAGAATCAACTCACGCCGGCCGCCCTTGTACCTTTGTGCGGCTGACGGGTTGCCCGATGCGTTGCGTCTGGTGCGACAGCGAGTACACCTTTACCGGCGGCGAACACTACTCAATCGAGAGCATTTTGGACCAGGTAAGTGCCTTTGGCTGCAAGCTGGTCGAAGTGACCGGCGGCGAACCGCTCGCCCAAAAGAAGGCGTTTGTGTTGATCGAGCGTCTCTGTGATGAAGGTTATGAAGTGCTCATCGAAACCGGCGGTTATGTTTCCACGGCGGGTCTGGATCCGCGCGCAAAAGTGATACTCGATATCAAGTGCCCCGCGTCCGGCGAAGAGCCGAGAAACGACTGGTCAAATCTCGAACGGCTGCGTGCTGATAAAGATGAAGTAAAGTTTGTCATCGCTGATGAAAACGATTGGCTCTACGCGAAGGACGTCATCGAGAAATACGATCTGGAAAAACGGACGCACGCGGTTCTGATCTCCCCGGTGTGGGGTATGGTCGATTTACAACAACTGGCGAACTGGATCATAGGCAGCGGTCTGAAAGTGCGCATGCAGTTGCAACTGCACAAGTATATCTGGGGTCCGGAAGTTAAGGGGGTTTGATGGGCGGCTCTGAAGAAGTGGCCACTGAAGTGCTCGAGCCCGAAGAGACGATTGGACCACAACTCGCGATCTGTCTTGTCTCCGGCGGCATGGACTCGTGCGTCACCGCCGCAATCGCTCACGAAGAGAACGACGAGCTCGCGTTTCTGCACGTCTCTTACGGTCAACGCACTGAGAAACGCGAACGCGAAGCCTTCGAGGCATTGGCGGATCATTACAAGGTCAAATCGCGGCTCGTCATTTCTTTGGAACACTTAGCGCGGATAGGTGGTTCATCGCTAACGGACCACAACATTCCAGTCACAACAGCAAATCTTTCAGCCGCAGGAATTCCATCGAGTTACGTTCCTTTTAGAAATGCTCACCTGCTGTCGGCGGCAGTGAGCTGGGGTGAAGTGATCAAAGCCACGGCCGTCTACATCGGCGCAGTGGCGGAGGATTCGTCGGGCTATCCGGATTGTCGCCCGGAGTTTTATGAAGCGTTTCAGCAGGTGCTCGACATAGGCACCAAACCGGAAACGGACATCGAGATCCGAACGCCGGTCATCGCTATGCGGAAGTCTGAGATTGTACAAACGGGGCTGGCGCTGGGCGCGCCTTTACAGTTGACCTGGTCATGTTACCTGGAATCGGAATCGGCCTGTGGAAAGTGCGATTCCTGCGCTCTGCGCCTCCGTGCGTTTCGTGAAGCAGGCGCTCGGGATCCGATCCCCTATATGGATGGTGACCTGAATTGAAGTCCTTATCCACAGATTACACAGATTATATAAATGAATCTGTGTAATCTGTGGATAGAACACCAACGTCGGGCACGACTCTAGATGCTTGACAGTAGTCGTTTTGCTTATTAAGTTTACGGTACTTTCGCAGGCATTATTATTACAACCAGTATTTAGTGTGGGCGCATCGTACAACCGATTTTGTCCGCACACGATGGGAGGAATCTGATGATTAGGAAACACTTTTACGCAGCGCTTGCAGTCGCCGTTCTAATTGCGTCGGCTTCTCTGACGACGTTTGCGCAGGTCGGCGAACTCCGCGGCCACGTTTGGATGCAGCAGGCAGACGGTCAAAAGGTTCCCCTCGCTGATGCCCAAATCGACGTCTTCCGCACCGACATAACGGCCAAGTACCAGACCAAAACAAATAAGAAAGGCGAGTTTGTATTTGCTGGACTGCCGTTCATCGGCACGTATGCAGTTGCCGCCAGCCATCCTACTGCCGCCCCAAACTTTGTTCCGGGTGTGAAAGCCGGACGTGAGATTCCGTGCGAGATTACAGTCACTCCCGGCAACGGCAAGCGACTCACATACGAAGACATCAAGGCCGCGGGCGGCACAACAGCCGCGCCTGCCGGTGCACAACCCGCCGCCGAGAGTGCGGCTGACAAAGCCAAGCGCGAAGAGATGATGAAGAAGAACGCGGAGATCGAAGCCGGCAACAAGAAGATCACCGAAGCAAATGAAGTCATTTCGCGCACCTTCAAGGCCGGAAATGAAGCGCTGGGTGCAGCCAGTACGGCGAGCAAAGCGAAAAATTCTGAAGAAGCAATTCAGAAATACACAGCCGCTGTGGCTTCGTATGACGAAGGTCTCGCAGCCGACGCCGAACAACCTGCGATTTTGACCAACAAAGCGGTGGCTCTAAAAGGACGTGGCGTCGAGCGTTTCAATGCCGCTATCACTTCAAAGACCCTGGACGACGCCGGTAAAGCCGCTGCACTGCAAGGAGCTAAAGACGACTTTAAAGCTGCTGCGGAAGCTTCCGGCAAGGCTGCAACAATGCTTAAGGCACAAGCTGCGCCGACTGACCCTGCCGACGTGCAGCGTTACAACGCGAACAAGTACGCCGCCTTCCTGACTTACGCTGAATCGATGCGGCTGTTCGTGACCAAGGCGGATCAAACCCAGGCTGACGCGGGACTCACGGCTTACAAGGACTACATCACAGTCGAGACGGATCCGGCGAAGAAAACGAAGGCCCAAGTCGACATGGCGCAGATGTTGCTCGACGCCGGCGCCTCCGATAAGGCGTTAACGGAATTCAAGGCGATCCTCGCGACCACGCCCGACAACCCCGACGCGAATCTTGGCGCCGGATTGGCGCTCTATGCCACTGGCGATAAGACCAAATTTCAGGAAGCCGCAAATTACCTTCAGAAGTTCGTCGACGTCGCACCTGATACAAATCAGATGAAGGCTGGCGCGAAGGAAGTTCTGGCGGAGTTGAAGAACTCGGAAAACGTGACTCCTGAGAAGACCGGCAGGCCGCCCCGCAAGCGCCCATAACCCACACCAAGCCCATCCACAGATTACACAGATTGCTTTTTTGAATCTGTGTAATCTGTGGATAAGTCTGTTAATTTCCGCACCATTTTCACTGGAAAACCTACCTTGACACTCACTGTGTTTAATCGGTACTATGCGTGTACAACGATGTTAGCGCCATCGTTGCAATAAAGGTTCATGCCTCGTGCGCCACATCGGCGCCACAATCCACCTGAGTCTTCAATGTCAGCGAAACTAGGCGAAATACTCGTTCGCGAAAATCTTATTAGCCCTCAACACTTGCGAGAGGCACTCGACTACCAGCGTGAACATGGTGGCCGGCTCGGCTTCAATCTCGTGAAGCTCGGGCTCATTAGTGACGACATGATCACCGCCGTGCTGTCCAGGCAGTACGGCATTCCGTCCGTTAATCTCGAACTCTTCAATATCGATCCCGCAGTCATCGGTCTCATCCCCCAGGAAGTCGCCCAAAAACACTCTGTGCTGCCGCTCTCGCGCGTCGGCGCCACGCTCACGCTCGCGATGGTCGATCCCACGAACGTCTTCGCTCTCGATGACGTGAAGTTCATGACCGGATTAAACGTCGAGCCGGTCGTCGTCGCGGAAGGCAGTGTGCAACAGGCGATCGCGAAGTATTACGGCAGCTCACGTGAAATCGAACTTGCCTCATCTTCCGTCGAAGAAGTCAGCTCCCTGCCCAGTGCGAATGGCAACGGCGCGATCACTCACGCCGATCTCGTCTCGCTCGACAGCATCGATTTCGAGACTGGCCAAAGTGAAGACGTCGAAGTAGTTGAAGACAACGAAGAGATCGATCTCTCCACGCTCTCGAAGATGAGCGAAGACGCGCCCGTGGTGCGTCTCGTCAACGTGCTGCTGGTTGACTCGCTGCGTCGAGGCGCTTCCGACATTCACGTCGAACCGTACGAGAAAGAGTTGCGCATCAGGTTTCGTATCGACGGTGTGCTTTACGACGTGATGCATCCGCCTTTGAAGATGCGCGACGCGTTGATCTCGCGCATCAAGATCATGTCGAAGCTCGACATCTCCGAGAAGCGCCTGCCTCAGGACGGTCGCATCAAGATCAAAGTGAAGGTCGACTCGCGCTCACGCGAGCTCGACTTTCGCGTTTCTACTCTCCCCACTCTGTTTGGCGAAAAAGTCGTGCTCCGCTTGTTGGACAAACAGAACCTCATGCTCGACATGACCAAGCTCGGTTTTGAGCCGGAGTCGCTCACGAAGTTCAAACGGAATATTTCGAAGCCGTACGGGATGGTGCTGGTAACTGGTCCAACGGGAAGTGGTAAGACAAACACACTCTATTCCGCGCTCCAGTCGCTGAACACGGTCGATACCAACATCATGACCGCGGAAGATCCGGTGGAGTTCAACCTTCCCGGCATCAACCAGGTTCAGATGAAGGAACAGATCGGCTTGAACTTTGCGGCTGCGCTGCGCTCTTTCCTGCGCCAGGATCCGAACATCATTCTGGTCGGTGAAGTTCGCGACTTCGAAACTGCTGAAATCGCCATCAAAGCTGCTCTCACTGGTCACCTCGTTCTCTCTACCCTCCATACCAACGATGCTCCCTCAACGATTTCCCGCCTTATGAACATGGGCATCGAACCATTTCTTGTCGCCACAAGCGTGAACCTCATCCAGGCACAACGTCTGATTCGCCGTATCTGCAAGGATTGCAAACACGAACATCAAAATCCCGTTGAAGCGCTAGTCGAAGTAGGTCTTCGGGCTGATGAAGCCAAGACCCTCAAGACTTACAAGGGCAAGGGATGTGCGACGTGCAATAACACCGGTTACAAAGGGCGAATCGGCCTTTACGAAGTGATGGAAATTACCGACGAGATTCGTGAGTTGATCTTGATCGGCGCTTCCGCACTTGAATTGAGAAAGAAGGCGATCGACGACGGCATGATCACCCTGCGCGAATCGGGTCTGTACAAGATTCGCGCCGGCCTGACAACCGTCGAGGAAGTTGTTCGCGAAACGGTCGCCTAACCGAGGAGAACCGACGATGCTAAGAGTAATTGCCATATCAATGATCCTGGTGCTGTCTGTGAGTATCATGTTGCCATTCGCAAATGAAGCACACGGCATCAGGCAAACTGTAGAAATCGGCCAGCGCCGTCAAAAACGCCATCATTCGAAGGCGTGGTGGCGACGCTATCGCACGCGCCAGCGTCAGAAACGGCTCGCGGCAGAGATGGCCCACCGCAATGCTTCGCTCGCGTTACCGCAAAACATTTCGGTTTCCGATCTCTCCGGACTATCAGCTCCGTCGTTGCCGGCGTTACCGTCGAACTCGGCTGAAGCGAGCACCGCGTTACCGCCACCAGTGATGATGGCGGAAGCAAGTGCACCGGCTCCGGCTGCTGCTTCGAACGGCCAAACCCGCCCGCGCGTAGTGAATCCTTCACATCCGGCATTCAAGTCTTCAGCTTCAACTGCAAAACTTCCCGGAACGATGAATCTTGCGGTCGTCGCGCTAAGTCGACCCAATCCAGCGTTCCTGACTTCTCGTGAAGAGAAGAAGATGTTGGGCGGCGTTGCTGTCGCTGACTTGCGACGGATCGTGATCGACAAAATGGTCGCTTCCGGCGGTTGGGTAGTTAACGACTTCGTCCGTGAGGTCAACGGCGCTCGCGTTTTTGTAGTCACCGGACGCACGCCGAAAGATGCGCTGACACCGGAAAAGACCTGGACGTTCTATTTCACTGAAGCCGGCGGTCGGATTTACGGGCTGACCACGGATTCACCGGTTGAATACGCGGAGCGCATGACGAGTGAAGCCGAACGCTTCATCGAGTCGCTGCGCGCCAAAGCCGAAAACCGGTAGGAATATCTCACGCAAAGACGCAAAGGATGCTAAGAACGCAAAGTACTGCTTTGCGCCTTTGCCTAAACTTTGCGCCTTTGCGTGAAACCTCTGTCAGGAGTGATCACTTAGATGCGACTGAACGAAACTGTTCCCCAGATCTCGCTCTCCGAACTGCTGCGAAAGCTTTCTGAACTCGGCGGTTCGGACCTTCACATCACCACCGGCTCACCACCGCAGGTCAGAGTTGACGGCCATCTGCGCCCGCTCGAAATGTACCGCGTGCTGACGTCGGCGGATACCAAGCAACTCGCCTACTCAGTACTGACTGACGCGCAGAAGCATCGTTTCGAAGAGAACCTGGAGCTCGACTTTTCGTTCGGCGTCAAAGGCCTGTCTCGCTTTCGCGCCAACCTGTTCAACCAGCGCGGCGCGGTCGGCGCAGTCTTTCGCGCGATTCCCTATGAGATCAAAGCGTTCGAAGAGCTTGGTCTGCCCGCCGTCGTCAAACAACTCTGCGAAAAACCTCGTGGTCTGATTCTCGTCACTGGACCAACCGGCTCCGGCAAGTCGACGACACTCGCGGCCATGATCGACAAGATCAATCGCGATCGTCACGAGCACATCCTGACGATCGAAGATCCGATCGAGTTTCTACACAACCACAAAGGCTGTTTGATCAACCAGCGCGAGGTCAACGCAGACACACACGGATTTGCCGCGGCGCTTCGTACCGCCTTGCGCCAGGATCCGGATGTGGTCCTCGTCGGCGAAATGCGCGACCTCGAAACTATCGAGTCAGCGTTGCGTATCGCTGAAACCGGTCACCTGACGCTCGCCACCCTGCACACAAACTCCGCCTCGTCCACGATCAACCGTATCATCGACGTCTTTCCTTCCGATCAACAGGCACAGATTCGCGCGCAGCTTTCGCTCGTGCTTGAAGGAATTCTCTGTCAGGCGTTGTTGCCGCGTGCTGAAGGAAGTGGTCGTGCGATGGCGCTCGAGATCCTTGTTCCGAATGGCGCTATTCGCAATCTTATCCGCGAAGACAAGGTCCATCAGATCTATTCGATGATGCAGACGGGCCAGGACAAGTACGGCATGCAGACTTTCAACCAGGCCCTCGCGACTCTCTATCACAAACGCCAGATCACTATGGACGTGGCGCTGCAACGTTCGTCGAACGTCGACGAACTGCGCGAACTGATCGATCGCGGCGCCGGAGTTAATCCCGGCAATGCGTCGAAGCCGCATGCGAGCCCTTATGCTCAACCCCGACCGGTTGGTACCAGGCCAAACGTAAGATAAAGCCACTCTGGAGCTCACCGTTATGCCTACTTTTGTTTTCAAAGGCCGCAACAGACTCAACGAGATCGTTGTCGGCGAACGCGTCGCGGACAATCGCGAAGCCCTGCGTCAGATTCTGCGCCGCGAGCAGGTTACGCTGACTTCGGTTAAGGAGAAGGGCCGCGAAATCGGCATTCCCAAGATCGGTGGCCGTAAGAAAGTTAAGTCGAAGGATCTGTCAGTCTTTACGCGCCAGTTTTCAGTGATGATCGACGCCGGTTTGCCGCTTGTTCAATGTCTCGAAATTCTGGCCCAACAGCAGGACAACAAGTACTTCCAGCGGATCCTGCTCCAGGTGCGACAGGACGTTGAAGAAGGCTCGACACTCGCAACCGCGATGGCGCGTCATCCGCGTGTTTTCGATCAGCTTTACGCGAACATGGTGGAAGCGGGAGAGACGGGCGGTATTCTCGATCTGATTCTGCAACGACTCTCGACCTTCATCGAAAAGATCGTGAAGTTAAAACGCGACATCATCTCCGCGATGATCTATCCGTCGGCAGTTATCCTGCTCGCGATCGTCGCGGTTGCGGTCATCATGGTGGTAGTGATTCCGCAGTTTCAGAACATCTTCCTCGGCTTACTTGGACCAGGCGAACAGTTGCCTCTGCCGACGCGAATCGTAGTTGGTATTAGTAACTTTCTCGCGGGCTGGGGTGGCTTAATAATACTCGTTTCGGTCATTGGCATCGTGGTGGCGATCAAGTTTTATTACAGGACGCCCGGCGGCAGGAAGAACATCGATTGGGTGCTGCTCAAGGTTCCGATTCTTGGCGACATCTTTCGCAAGATCGCGGTTGCGCGATTCTCGCGCACGCTGTCTACGCTGCTCTCTTCCGGTGTTCCGATCCTGCAGTCGTTGGACATCACTGCGAAGACGTCAGGTAACGTGATCATTGAAGAAGCGATCACTAAAGTGAGAATAGGAGTTGAGCGCGGTGAAAGTTTCGTTGATCCGTTGAAGGCGACTGAAGTATTCCCACACATGGTGGCGCAAATGATCGGCATCGGCGAACAGACCGGCGCCCTCGACGCGATGCTCGGCAAGATCGCCGATTTCTACGAATCCGAAGTCGACTCCGCCATAGCCAACCTGCTGACCCTCATCGAACCTTTATTGATCGGCTTCCTGGGCGTCACCATCGGATCCATCGTCATCTCCATGTACCTGCCTTTGTTCACCCTCATCGGCAAACTCTCGCAGGGCCACTAAACAATAATAAAATTTCGACGAAAAAGCCCGCAGCTGCGGGCTTTTCGTGTGCACGGCCAAGCAAAGCCTATCAACCAATTCTTTAATGGCATGTTTTAAATGGGGGCATTCACCCGTTTCTATTGAATGTCTGTGGAACGAAGTGTATAAGATCGCACGCAACACCGATTTCGTCTTTCAATTGCAACCTGGAGTCAGTCAGATTGTAAGGGGCAGGAAATGGCGAATTGTATTCTCACATTAAGGAAAATCTAAGATGAAGATCGAGAACCCGGTCACACGGCCGCTCAAGGCCTATGCTTTCGATCCGAGTGCGGGCAAGCTCCTCGGCAACGAGATGTCCATGGCCGTCCGGTTCCAGGAGCTTGATCCTGGACCAGTCGTACGCGACCGCTGGGCTCCAAATGCGATCGCCGTGGTCGACTACGACGGCGCTAACAAGAGGTACTACAAGCCGGTCGATCTCGACGACAGGAATATCTTGCTTCGTGGCGGACTTGGTCCGAGTGAGGCAGATCCGTACTTCCACCAACAGATGGTATACGCGGTCATCACCGATACCATCCAGAATTTCGAGGAGGCGCTCGGACGGCGCATTCACTGGCGCCGGGGGCTGCGCGAAGGCGATCCTGAGGCTGCTCGACGTGAGGACATCTATACGCTCAATATCTACCCGCACGCCTTCATCGGACAGAACGCGTTCTATAGTCCAAAGGCGCACGGCATTCTCTTCGGCTACTTCCGCGCCGGCAAGAAAGATGTCGGGCGCAACCTGCCGGGACAGCCGGTGTTCACCTGCCTCTCGCACGATGTTGTGGTGCATGAGACTACGCATGCGATTGTTGACGGCATTCGCGCATTGTTCACTGAACAGACAAACCAGGACGTGCCCGCGTTTCACGAAGCGTTTGCCGACCTTGCCGCTCTTTTTCAACACTTCACCTACGAGGAAGTGTTGATGGACACGATGGAAAGAACTGGTGGCAAGTTGTACCAGTACCAGCTGAGGCCGGATGCCGAGATCACGGGCTACGACGACTACGCGACCGCGACCGCGCGGGAGAAGAAGGACCCATTGCTCAGCGCGCAGATCAGCGCGCGCAATCCGCTGATCGAACTCGCACAGCAGTTCGGCGAAGCCACCGGCATGGATCGTGCACTGCGCTCCGCTCTCGGCACAAAGCCAAACTCGGACGACATACAGAAGGTCACGGAACCACACTCTCGCGGTTCGATCCTCGTGGCCGCGGTGTTCGATGCATACTTCGCGATCTACCTGAAGCGCACCGCCGATCTGTGGCGCATCTTCCGCGCCGGCGGCGGTAGTCCGAATCCGGTCGATATCCCGCGCCCGCTCGCCGCGCGGCTTTGTGACGAAGCGCGCGCGCTGGCCCGGACTTTCTTCAGGCTTTGTGTCCGCGCGCTCGACTACAGCGCCCCGGTTGACATTACGTTCGGATCATATCTGCGCTCGATCATTACAGCAGACTTCGATGTCCATCCTAAGGACGAGATGGGTATCCGCGAAGCGATCATGCAGTCGTTCCGGCTGCGCGGCATCGTGCCGGAGGGGGCCGGATTCTTTAGCGACGACTCTATTTGCTGGCCGCGTGCGCCTGAGACTCTTCCTCCGGTCGTCGGCCTCGATTTTGGCGATCCGAACGGGCTCACCCGGGCCCAGAAAGACAAGGCCGCCGGCGTACTGCGCGACTACATCACCAGGAACAGCAAACTACTGGGCTTCACAGCCGGCGTGCCGGTGATCATCCCCTCCTTCCACCCGGTGTTCCGCATCAATCCAGACGGCAGCCTGCGTACGGACATGGTGGTTGAGGCAGTGCAAACGGTCGAAAAGTTCTTCAACGAAGCGGCGCCGAAGTTCGGCAAGATCAAGTTTCGGGGTGGCGCCACGCTTATCATCAGTAAGCCGGTGGTCGGTGAGCCCGGTGCGGTTAAGAACGAGTCGCCGATTCGTTACGTGATTTCGAAGAACCTTACCGGGGAACGCGCGGAGCGCCAGCGGCGCTTCGGTGAGCGCCTCGGCATCCTCGGCAAGAAGGACCGGAGCTTCGAGATCAACTTCTCTATGCTTCACGGAGGCATCTGACATGGCCACGAAAAAAAAGGCTAAGAAGGCAGAACTGCGTATACGCATGTATCGCGTCGGCTTTGGCGATTTCTTCCTCATGACCGTTCCGACAGACCACGGGCCGCAGCACATCCTGATCGATTGCGGCGTCACGCCAGGCAAGACGAAGAAGGGCGACATCGGAACGATCAAGGCGGCCGTCGCTCACATGGCAGAGGAGACGGGGAAGAAGCTGGCGCTGATTATCGTTACCCACCGGCATCAGGACCACATCATCGGCTTCAGTCGTGCGGCCGAGATTTTCAACGACTTCGAGGTCGGAGCCGTTTGGATGTCATTCTGGGAGACGGAGTACGACCCGAACGAAAAGAAGGAGAAGAAGAAATCGCTGGCCAGTGAATTCCAGGATGAGTTGACGGCGCTCGCTTTGGGCATGCAGAGCCGCCTGGCGATGGCGGGCAAGGACGACCCGGAGACGAACGAGATCCTGGCCATGCTCGAAAACGCAACCGGCGTCGATCATACCGAGTTTGCCGTAAAGGGCGGCGCGTCCGCCAAGAAGCCCGGCAAGGGCGGCGGCACCAACGCCGCCTCTCTCACCTTTCTGAAGACCGGCCTGGGCCTGGAACCGCAATACTACATGAAGGGTGATAAGCCGAAGATGCCGAAGGTCCTGAAAGATGCCGGGCTAACCGCCCAGATCCTGGGCCCGCCTCCGCCCGACGCACTCGACTTCATGAAGCTTATGGACCTGAAGAAGGGCGGCGTCGGCCAGTACCTTGGTGAAGCCGAGGACGGCAACGACGACACCTTTGATCCTTTCGGAACTTCGTGGCATGCGGAGGCGAGCGAGTACCAGGACTCGGCATTCCGCGAATTTGACCGTGAATCGAAGAAATATCCCGCTGTCGCTTTGGAGACCACGATCCAGGCTGCGCAACCGAGTCTGCTCTTCACGGCGGCGAAGACCCTCGATGACTTCCTTAACAATCAAAGTCTCGTCGTGCTCTTCACCTTCGATGACAAGAAGCTTCTATTCGCGGGAGACGCGCAGGGCGGCAACTGGGAGTACTGGATGTACGGTGGCACGCCGGAGAAGGCTCCCTCGGTCGATAAGATCATCAAGGACAGCGCGTCGATTCTCGGCCATCTGGACTTTTACAAGGTTGGGCACCACGGCAGCACGAATGCAACCCCAGTCAGCGCGGTGGAGACAATGGGAGGGAACTTTGCGTCCATGTGCTCGACGCAGGAGGACAGCTTCGGTAGTGTGGCAAACGAAAGCGAAGTGCCGCGCATTCCGTTGCTGGACGCCCTGGCCAAAAAGAGCAAGATCGTGCGTAGCGATCAATTCGCGATCACCTTGGCGGGCAGCGAAGTGCCGGCCGTCAAGGGTTCCCCGAAACGGCTGCCAAAACCCAAGCGCGGCCGCTTCGAAAGGGGGTCGATCTACATCGACTATTTTCCGTAGGGCAATTTATCGGCGACGGTTAACTTATTCTCGCGTGCCGGGCATCAAATAATGCGCGCCATTGTTTATGTGTTTTTGTGTCCCTTTGTGGCCGGAGTCACTTTCCCTGCTATAATCCTTACACCCCTGCAAGCCCCTTCCATTCTCTCCTTCTTTAACAGGCAAGAATTTCGGTGACATGGGCAAAAATCTTTCTGATGAGAAATCATCCGGTGTCTTTACTAACCATTACAAAAATCTGGCGAGCCCGGAATTAGCACCGTACTGGCTCGCCGCTCTAATCGAATCCGCTGACGACGCGATTATCAGCAAGACACTTGATGGCATCATCACGAGCTGGAACAACGGCGCGCAACGCATTTTCGGCTACACTGCTGACGAAGTAATCGGCAAACCGGTCACGATTCTCATCCCCAAAGATCACGAAGATGAGGAGCCGGCAATCCTCGCTCGACTGCGAGCCGGTAAACGAATCGAGCACTACGAAACCATTCGTGTGGCAAAGGATGGCAAACTCCTCGACGTCTCGCTCACCGTCTCACCGATCAAAGGCCCGAATGGCGAGACCGTCGGCGCTTCGAAAATCGCCCGCGACATCACGGAACAGAAACAAGCACGCCGCGCGCTCGACGAAGCCTCTGCACGTCTGAAACTCGCCCTCGATGCTGCGCGGCTCGGCGACTGGAGCTGGGATGCGCGAAGCGATATGGTCACACTCTCAGAAACAGCGGCACTCCTTTTCGGAATCCCTCCTGGTCCGCACATGACCTGGACTCAAATGAACGATCTGCTGCACCCGGATGATCGCGAACACGCAAAGCTGGCAGTTGAAGTCGCCCTCGCTAATCACAGCGACTACGATATCGAGTATCGTGTGAAACGTGATGACAACACCGAAGTTTGGGTTTCATCCAAAGGTCGCGGAATCTACGCCGACGATAGAACGACTGCCGGCATGCTGGGGTTTTTGCAGGACATCTCGCTACGCAAAAAGAACGAAGACACTCTACGCCAACAGGCCGAAGCACTTCTCACGCTTAACGAAACAGCCCAAATGGCACGCGCCGAGGCAGAACAAGCGGCCGCGCAAAATGAGCGTCTGTACCGGCAAGCGGAAGAGTCGAGCCGCCTGAAGGAAGAGTTTCTGGCCACCATCTCACACGAATTGCGAACCCCGCTGAGCGCAATTCTCGGTTGGACCAGAATGTTGCGGATGGGACAATTGTCAGTCGAAGACTCCGCCAAGGCTCTCGACACGATCGAACGCAACGCGCGCGCGCAAGCACAACTCGTTGACGACCTGCTCGACGTTTCGCGCATCATCACCGGCAAGTTGCGCATGGACGTGCGACCGGCGGATCCGAACTCGTTCATCGATGCAGCAGTCGAAGCAGTTACGCCCGCCGCCGAAGCTAAGGGTGTTCGCGTTCAGAAAGTAGTTGACACTGGAGCAGTTTCGATTCCCGGCGATCCGGTGCGACTCCAGCAAGTGGTGTGGAATTTATTGTCGAATGCGATCAAGTTCACTCCGCGCGGTGGTCGGGTGCAGATCTATTCGCAACGAGTGAATTCGCACCTCGAGATAATTGTCAGCGATAGTGGTCAGGGTATTTCACCTGACTTTTTGCCTTATGTGTTCGATCGTTTCCGGCAAGCGGATCAAAAGACCAGCCGGCAACACGGCGGCATGGGACTCGGACTCGCAATCGTTCGCCACCTCGTCGAGATGCATGGCGGAAGTGTTCGCGCCAGCAGTGAAGGTGATGGCAAAGGCGCAACTTTCACGGTGATGCTACCGATCGCACCCGTTTATCAAGTCGATTCATCGGGGAGCCGCGTGCACCCGGCGGCGAGAGACCTTTTGCCGCCGAATGATATTACCGACCGCCTCGATGGGCTGAGAATTCTTGTTGTCGATGACGAAGCCGACACTCGCGAACTACTGAAGCAGGGCCTCGAACACTGCGGCGCGAAAGTCAAAGTGGCCGGTTCTGCCGATGAAGCACTGGGCGAGCTCAAGACGGCGCTACCGGACATTTTGATCAGCGACATAGGAATGCCTGGATCAGACGGCTACGATTTGATACGAGCGATTCGTGGTCTACCAGCGGCAAGTGGCGGGAAAATCGCAGCGATAGCGTTGACTGCTTACACAAGAACCGAAGATCGCCTTCACGCACTGCGCGCCGGATACGATATGCATGTGCCAAAGCCGGTTGAGCTAGCGGAGTTGGTCGCGGTCGCTGCGACCGTCGCGAGGCGCAACGCTTAACCAAACTCGACTTTCTTGTTCTCGCCAAAGTCCGGTTCTTTGCCGGTCACGATTGACGAGACAAAACTCAAGGCATAACCAATCGTGCTCGAGGGGCTGTCCCAGTACTCGGCTTTTTCCAGAGTGACTCGCAGCAACGCGATCTCGGGATCGTCCTTACCTTCAGGAAACCACATTTTGAATTCAGGTTTCCATAACTCATCAATCCTGGCTCGATCGCGTATGAGTTGCGCAGCGCCGCTGATCGACACGTAGCGCTGATTATCAGGATCGGCAAAACTCACATTCACCTTTGGAAGCTTCTCGATCTCAGTCACCTTGTGTGACGAAGCATTCGTGAAAAACCAGATGTCGCCATTCGGATCGACGTCCCCATTGGACGACATCGGCCGGCTGTGCAAGTCTCCGCTTTCATCCACGGTTGTTAACATGCAGAAGTCGATGTCTTTGATCAGTTCTCTTATTTTTTGTAGAGCGTCCTCTTGTGTCATACCCACGAGTCTGGCGTCACAACTTCACAGATCCATGTCGAGAATGTTGACGCGTAAGAAATTTTCTCGCGCAAAGGCGCAAAGACGCAAAGAAAACCCTTCGATAAGCGGCAGCGCTTTGCGGCTTTGCGCCTTTGCGCGATTAATTTTTTTGCAGGACGACGCCGAACTGATCGCGCAGGATGCGGTCGTATTCTTCCTGGGTGGTTAGGGTTTGTTCGTCGCGTTGAGGGCCGGAGGTTGTGATGAGCTTCATGCCGCTGAGGGTTATGCGGCCATCGCCGGTGACCCGAGAGCAGATCAGGTTTTTGGTAAAATGCGACTCGGGCGATGTTTGATGAAAACGGCACATCTCTTCGTAGTCGGCGAAGCCATACGGCTGGAGAGTGAAGCGATATTGCGGTTCCGAATCACGCATCAGAATCAGATGATCATCGTCTTCGACAATACGAAACGAACGCGTACCCTGAACCTGCTCGCCGCGCTCATCGAGTAACAACGGTTCAAGAAACGAATCACCGAAGCCCACATCCACTAACCAGCGATCGGCGAGTGTGATCATCAGCGTCATGTGATCGAAGTTCGGCCCAAAACCGCCCTTTGGCCGCGCCACTCCAGCGGCGAGCATCGCCACTTCAAAACCCAGCGCGCGCAACAAGCCTGCAAACAGACCGTTGCACTCGTAACAAAAGCCACCACGCTTCTTCTCGACGATCTTCGTAAACAACGCGTCTTCGTCGAGAACGATCGGCTCACCGGCGTGAATGCTCAGGTTCTCGAAAGGTACGGCCAACAAGTGTGCCACCTGGAGATCCCGCAACGTCTCCGGCGACGGCGTCAGCGGACCGTTATAGTTAATTCGTTTGAGATACGCTGCGATGTTCATTTTTTCGTACCGTGCATTGATTACATCACGCCGCTGAGGTGAAGTAAATAACACATGCTTTGACATTCTAGGTATGGGAATTTTATGATGCCTACCGATTCTAGGCATCGCGCAATTTCAAGGAGATCAACGTGGCAAAAGATAAGGCCGACCTGTTACAGGGAACGCTCGATATGCTGATCCTCAAGTCGCTCTCGCTCGGAGAGTTGCACGGGTATGGAATTATTCAACGCATTCGACAGCTTTCAGACGAGATGCTCAACGTCGAGCAGGGTTCGTTGTATCCGGCGCTCTATCGTATCGAACAGAAGGGTTGGGTCTCGGCGCGCTGGGACGTACACGAAACGGGACGCGAGGCGAAGTTTTACAAACTGACCCGCGCCGGAAGAAAGCAACTGGAGACGCAGGAAGCGAGCTGGGATCGACTCGTGCTCGCGATCGCGAAAGTGCGGCAGGCCACATAAGCTTTTAGCCACAAAAAGGCACATAAGGCACACAAAGATCAGAAAGAGGAAGTATTAATGAAGTGGTGGAATGTTCTTCGTGATCGGGTGCGGGCATTGCGCGGGCGGGAAACAGTTATCAACGACATCGATCGTGAAATGCGCTCGCATCTCGAGTTGCAGGTCGAGGAAAACATCAGAACGGGAATGCCGGCGGAGGAAGCGCGCGAACGGGCGCTGCGCAGCTTCGGCAACGTGAACCGCGCGGTGGATGCCGCTTACGACGTAAAAGGCGGCGGGCTGTTTGAAACACTCACACAAGACGTTCGCTACGGCGCGCGCATGCTCGCCAAGCACAAGGCATTTACTTCGATCGCGGTGCTCACGCTCGCACTGGGCATCGGCGCCAACACCGCGATCTTTTCCGTCGTAAACGAACTGCTGCTGCGGCCACTTCCCTATCGCGACGCCGATCGCGTCGTGATGTTGTGGGAAGTGACTCCCGAAGGCCGGCGCCAGAACACCACCTCACGTGCAAACTTCCGCCGCTGGCGCGAACAGAGCACGAGCTATCAGCAACTGGCTGCGTTCAGCGATCAGCGTTTCAATCTCACCGGCATTGGCGAACCGGAAGAGCTGTCGATGCAAATGGCAACGCCGGAACTC
>Ga0070700_100000047_pt1 | contig 90040 bp, 74 predicted proteins | sample KBSK5101metaG_FD_65456 | JGI IMG/M metagenome (GOLD analysis project Ga0070700, IMG submission 65456) | Corn, switchgrass and miscanthus rhizosphere microbial communities from Kellogg Biological Station, Michigan, USA - KBS K5-10-1 metaG | ecosystem: Host-associated > Plants > Roots >...
AAGATCGAAGAAGCAATTCCAACCGGATTCAGCGCATATGATGAGTCAGTTGACGAATCGTCATACTGGGAAGGCTGGAACGACTTCAAAGAACTTCACCACGGTGTTCAGGATCGTAAAGCCAAGGCGATGAAGCAGCTAGGTACCCTCGGTGGTGGCAACCACTTCATCGAGGTTTGTCTGGATACGGAAAACTACATTTGGCTGATGCTGCACTCCGGTTCACGCAACATCGGTAAGGAACTGGCTGACCGCCACATCTCAACCGCGAAGAGCTTGTGGCGTCTGAACGAACTGCCCGCTCCTGACCTCGCTTACTTCATTTCCGGTACTGATGAGTTCAAGGCTTACTGGAAAGACTTGAAGTGGGCTCAAGCGTACGCGATGAAGAATCGTGAAATCATGATGGCGCGTCTGTTGAAGGTATTCAACAAGATGTTCAATCATCGCGAACCATTCAAACCCGAACTGATGGTCAACTGCCATCACAACTACGTTGCGCTCGAGCAGCATTACGGCGAAGAAGTTTTCGTCACCCGCAAGGGCGCAATCAACGCGGCGGCAGGAAGCTACGGCATCATCCCCGGTTCAATGGGTGCCAAGTCGTTCATCGTAAAGGGACGCGGTTTGCCGGAGAGCTTTAACTCCTGTTCACATGGAGCAGGACGCAAGCTTTCCCGTGGTGCGGCAAAACGAGCCTTCACGAAAGACGATCTTGAACGCCAGACAGCCGGCGTTGAATGCCGCAAAGACGTAGGCGTGCTGGATGAAATTCCCGGCGCTTACAAATCAATCGAGGCAGTAATGAAGAACCAGGAAGACCTGGTCGAAGTTGTTGCCGAGATCAAGCAAGTGGTTTGCGTTAAAGGCTAAATCACTAAAAACTAAAGCCGCAAAAAGGCACAAGTAGCACAGCTCCCGCGCCGTGCTTCTTGTGCTTTTTTGCGGCGCGGAAAGGAGGAGAAAGAGTATGGACACCGCGATGGAAGCGTTGCAGCCACGGGCTGTGAGGAGTGTTGTCAATCGTCGCGTCAAGCGCGTGAAGGATCGTCTCCGTCGTCGAAATAAAGCGTTCGTGCGACAGGGAGAATGGTTCTTCGTCCCGGTCCAATCGCTGCGAGTTGAGCCAAGACTGATACTCAGAAACGAAAGGTTGAGCCGCGGTGGAGGAAGCAAATCGCACATGTGCGAGTACCTGTATCGCAGCGGCGGAGAGGTCGTGTGGGTATGTCGCTGGTATCCGCGGGGCTTAACCGAAATTGGATACCGCGCAGTGCTGCGGGCATTTTCAAAAGCGAAAAACTGGGGCTGGAGTCAGATGACTCGTGAGCCTACGGTTTACGTTCGCGGCAGAGTCTGGCATCCGGATCACAAAACAATAGTGCTCGACGGCTGGCATCGCGTGTTGATGAACACCGAACGCGAAGCGCCGGGCGTACGCAACGTTGTTTTTCTCGATTAACTAACAATTCCTCGCCCCACAATAAACGAAAGGAGGTGCCGGGTAATGGCACTCGATGGACGAGTATTGCTGTTGAACCAAACTTATGAGCCGCTCGGCACCGTTAGTGTCGCGCGAGCGGTGATCATGGTTTTCAAAAACACGGTTAGCGTCGAAGAGTTCGACGGCGATCGCGTGCTGCGTTCGGCGCGAGCCGAATTTCCCGTGCCGTCGGTAATTCGCCGGCGCATTTACATCAACATTCGTCGTCGCCGTGAGGCATCGAGCATGAAGCGCTTGCGAATTTACATGCGCGACAAGTTTCGCTGCCAGTACTGCGGCGAGAAGAAGCCGGCTGGTGAGTTGACGCTCGATCATATCCTGCCACGTTCGCGTGGTGGAGATAACTCGCCGGTCAACGTCGTAGCCGCGTGTGTGGCGTGCAACAACCGCAAGGGTAATCGCACGCCGGCTGAGGCGCGTATGCCTCTGCTTACGTCGCAGAGTGCGCTGCGCGTGAAGCTGGAGCGCGTGGTGCTTTGTCACTACGCCGAGGCGCGAGCCGAGTGGCGCAAGTATCTCTTCATGGACGTCTACGACGATCGCGATGTGCAGGAGAGAGTCGAGCGCGAGCAAAAGCATAGCCGCGGATAAACGCCGATCCGCGCGGATCTGCGTTAATCCGCGGTGCAAAAAGGTATTTCGAGGGGGAGGGAACAATGGCCAACAAGACACTATTCAAGTCTCTAATCGGCAAGCTATTGCCGGCGACTGATGCGCTCAATGAGGAGAACGCGCCGGCTTACGCGCTTTCGCCAAAGCGTCGCCTGGCGCAGTACGCGGCGACCGGCTGTCTGAACAGAACTTTCTACGTCGACGCAAGCGAACAACTCGCGCAAGTGCTCGAGTTGTGCGAGAAGGTCGACGCGGAGTTCATCGCCAGGACTGCGATCTTCTGCCGTGAGCGCGGTTACATGAAAGACATGCCGGCACTGCTTTGCGCCGTGCTGTCGATCAAAGATCGTGCCCTCCTGGCCCAGGTGTTTCCGCGTGTAATCGATAACACGAAGATGCTGCGCAACTTCGTACAGATCATGCGTTCTGGAGCTGTTGGTCGTAAGTCGCTCGGTACTGCGCCAAAGCGTTTGGTACGTGAGTGGCTGGACGCGCGCGATCCGGTGTCATTGTTCAAGGCAAACGTGGGCCAGGATCCTTCGCTCGCTGATATCGTGAAGATGGTCCACCCGCGCCCGAAGGACGCGAGCCACGCAGCGCTGTTCAGTTACTTCATCGATCGCAGCCGTACGGTTGATGCGCTGCCGGATATCGTGCGCGAGTTCGAAGCGTTCAAGCGTGGTGAATCGAAGGAAGTTCCGGATGTGCCGTTTCAAATGCTGACCGCATTGGAACTGGGTAAAGCGGAATGGACTGCGATTGCGCGACGCGCGCCCTGGCAGATGACGCGCATGAACCTGAACACCTTTGCGCGTCACGGCGTGTTCGACGAGCCAGGGATGGCGGAACTGATCGCGGAGCGCCTGCGCGATCCGCTGAAGATCGCAAAAGCGCGTGTGTTCCCGTATCAGCTCATGGTCGCTTACGCGATGGCCGTTGCGAACAACCAGATTCCGGTAATCGTGACGAATGCCTTGCAGGATGCGATGGAGATCGCAACGAAGAACGTGCCGGAGTTTCCGGGTAAGGTTTACGTTTTCCCGGACATCTCGGGTTCGATGCATTCGCCGGTGACTGGATATCGTCGCGGTGCAACTTCAACAGTGCGTTGTGTTGACGTTGCCGCACTCGTTGCAGCGACTGTGTTACGCAAGAACTCGCAGACCGAGGTCATTCCGTTTGAGTCGAACGTGGTTAAGGTGAGTCTCAACCCGCGCGACAGCGTGATGACGAACGCCGCGAAGCTCGCGATGCTGCCTGGCGGTGGAACAAACTGCAGCGCGCCGCTTGCGTTTCTGAACAAGCAAAACGCAAAAGGCGATCTGGTGATCTACGTTTCGGATAACGAGTCGTGGGTTGACGCGCCGCACTACGGTCGTTTCGGTGGCAGTGCAACGGCGACCATGCAGGAGTGGTCGAAGTTTCGCAAACGCAATCGGGGGGCGCGAATGGTCTGTATTGACATTCAGCCTTACGGAACAGTGCAGGTGAAGGAACGTCGCGACATTCTGAACATCGGCGGATTCTCCGATCAGGTGTTTGAACTGATCGCGGAGTTCGCAAACGGAAACCTGAATGCCGAGCACTGGATCGGCGTGATTGAAAACTACGAACTTGGTTAGTTAGTGGCTGGCGAATGCTGGTGGGAGTACATGGCCAACGACAGGCTCGTTACCTGTCAACCTGAGAAATCAGGTCGACTCTCATCGATTTTGTCGCCAGTTACTAAATTGATTGGTTATGGGCGACGAATGCTGATGGAACTACATTCCTAATGACGAGGTCCGGGTTCGAATCCCGGTGGCCCTCCAAAAAACATGAGGGCCAAAGCTCAATGGTAGAGCACGTGTTTTCATCGATCTTGTCGTCGCCCTTTAATTAGGTTATGGACATAGAAAACTTTATCCGTGACGCACTCTATAAACCGAACGACTACATCGCGTATCACGTCGGGCGGGAACTGGCGGAGCTGTATCCGGGAAAGACAATTTTAGCAGGGCAAAACTGGTACTTCGACCTGGACGCCTTCGTGCGCGACGAGAAATGCTCGGTCGTTGAGGAGAAGTCTGTCTTTCATCATGTCAGAACAGACTGGGAGGGCGTGGGCCAAAACCTCAAAGAGCGGATTCAAAACTCCTGGCTCAACGTCCTCTGGCAAGGACACCTGCTCGAGGTCGTTCTCATCACCTGGACTGCCCATTGCCAGGTACGCCATCACTGGATCATAGCCGAAGAGAGAAAAATTGCCGAAGAGTTCTTCAACGCTGTATGCGAGTGGTCCTGTGAAGTCCGTGGCGAGATTCTCATCTATCAGGATAGCTCGTTCCAAAAGGATCCGCAGCTCTACCAGTCAATCAAAAGCTCAACCTTCGCCAACCTCATTCTCCCAGCCACATTAAAGCAGCAGATCCAGGACGACTTCCAACGCTTCTTCGAATCGCGCGAAATCTACGAACGCTATGGAATTCCATGGAGACGCGGTGCGTTATTTATTGGCCCACCGGGTAACGGCAAAACCCACACGCTTAAGGCGCTAATTAATCAGTTAAGCAAACCCTGCATTTACGTTCGTAGTTTTGACGACGACGAAGAAGGCATGGCTGAAGTTTTCGAGCGTGCGCGTATGGTGGCGCCCTGCCTGGTTGTCCTGGAGGATCTCGACTCTATGATTGACGATAAAAGTCGAGCGTTTTTGCTAAACGAGCTTGATGGATTTCGATCGAACACAGGTGTCGTTGTCCTCGCTACGACGAACCATCCCGAAAAGCTCGACGCCGCCATTCTCGATCGGCCCAGTCGTTTCGATCGCAAGTACTACTTCACACTTCCGTCCGACTCCGAACGCCTGTCATATATCCGCAAATGGAATGACGAGCTTCAGCCCGAGATGCGTGTGACTGAAGCTATGGAGATTGTTCGCAGGACGGAAGGCTTCTCGTTCGCATATTTAAAGGAGTTGCTGGTTGCCTCGATGATGGAATGGGTGTCTGGCGGAGGCTCAGCATCGATGAACCACGTGATCCGGACTCAGACAGAACTGCTGCTCAGCCAGATCAGCAACAAGGAGAAGACTAAAGCCGCGGGTCAGTGACCTCATGTCGCTCGGTTCGGGTTGTTGCGACTGTAGAATCCATTGATAGCGGTCCGCAGCGACTCAACATCTCCGGCTTTTACACTCGTTACTCCCTTCATGTTTTCCAATCCGCAAGCCATCGAGGCGATGACTGGGATTCCACCCGCAATTGCCTCAAGGAGTCTCACCGGTCTGTGCTCAACAAACGCCGGCAGGACTACAGCATCCGCACGCCGGAACCAATCTCCACTTGTGCAACCCTTCTCAACTCGTACGCCGCGCCAAAAGTCCTCGTCTTCAAGAACCGGTCCCAAAATCGTCAATTGAGCATTGGAACCCTGCAATGCTGCGCGCAACTCGTACACGCCTTTTCTGGCAACGGTTGCCGCCGGAAAGATTAGTCGTAACTCCGGTGTGTTTGGCGTCTCTAATTCAGCCCGCGCCTCAGGTGTGGTCCACGCGATCAGTTCGGCCTTATGTGAAAAGATCGCTGCCACCATCGAGTGGGGCGTAATGATCTTGCGCGCCTGCGCCAGGGCTTCGGTTTCCGCCTTTACGAGAAGATTATCGGCGCGAAAGTCTGCGAGTGTTCTGCTTTCGGGATGCCGCCTGTACGCTTCGTCCAATGTTCGGTGCAAGACCGCGAGAGGCAGGCGAGTCATCAGGACATCAAAGGTTCGGCCACCAAGATGACCTCCAAGCCATAAGAACGGCAGGAGGTTCTGCGTGATCACGAGGTGCGTTGTCTCGTAAGTCAGGAAGGAAGCGAAATGACCCGCCAGCCGTTCATTGAAGGCGAGCAGTGCTTGTTGTCGCGCGGCTCCCTGCGAAGCGAGCCTTCGCAGTTTATAAGATCTGTATAAGACGAACGATGGAACTTGTTTGACCTTACTGAAACCATCGGTGGTCCATGAGTAGTTAGACTTCCTGGATCTTCTCCCATCGATTGGCACGCAAATCAGATCCGATTCGCGTCGGGTGCTGCTGATGTAGCGATCAAACTCGGGCCAAAATTCGTCAACCAGATAAGCAGAGCGGCCAAACTGCGTTCGGCGCGTTTGCGAGTGCCTGAAACAGTTTGTTCTCTCGCAAGCAGAACAGTCTTCAATAACGTCGGCTGTGATTCTTCTGCGGTGTGATTCGGGGAATTCCAGGCGGCTGTGATCCCTCTCACCTCGGATACGCACGACCAGCGATTCAGCCGTCAAAAACGCCTCAACTCGGAAGGCATGGTGAGATCTAACTCGCAAGTCAACATAGTTCCAGAAGACAGTCGCATCGAGTCCCTTTTCGGCTAACGATCCAGGAATGACTTTGGTATGCGGATGGCGCTCAACGATTTCGAGCCCAGCTCTAACAGCCGTCTCATAGAGAGCGTTCGAAAGCTGACAGATCCCGCCTCCGACACTCGTAATGAGACAGCCCTCACGCAATTCGCGCCCGCGGGTATAACCTTTCAAGCGGCTGGTTCTGCCAATTTGTTTCCAGAAACTTAATACCCTATCGGGCTGTACTTCGACACCATTTAGTCGTTGAATTGCCAGCCTAAGGTTGTGAATCTTACCGGCGACGAACGGAATTTCTGAATCTTTATCAGACGTCCACAATTGGGTTCGCGACTCTGCCAGGACTGGTTGGTGTGAAAGCGAGTCTGCAATCGACCAACGCTCGAGGTCGCTTTCGAACGCGTTGCCGAAAGCTCGTTTTGCTTGCAGTAACGTTGCTTTGGTCCGAAAGAGTGCGGCGTCACGATAGCGAGGCGATCTCATTCCTGAAGTAAACACCTTTGCAGGAATCGGAATAAGCGGTCAGGACACGTACTCGGGCTGTGGGAAGCCACTGATTGGATGGCGGGGTGTACTTTAGTGACTCATCGCGTAGATTACGACGTTGATGCCGACTTTGTATGCCGGCAGGCCGTACTTCGCCGGATAGACAGGATCATTGATCCATTCCCACGCATCACCCATGTCGCAGTTGCCAGTGATAAATGCAACGATACGGCCATTCTTATTCTCTATGCCCGCGTAGTGTGGGACTATGCCGCCCTTTTCTGAGGTTATGCCGCGCTGTGCGTTGTAAACGTTCGGTACCTGGACCACTTCTTCGACATCGAAATATGAATGAAAGATCGGATGGCTCAATGGCAGATCCTTGATTTCATACTCAGGGTCTATTTTGCGGAACTGCTCCCGAACATTGTCCCACTCATACTCACCCCAGAAGTCGTCGAGAAAGATGAAACCGCCGCGCAAGATGTACTCGTGCAGGCGTGCGGCCTGTTCGGTTGATAGATCCATGAAGCCCGGTTCGACGACGTAGAGAATCGGATAGTCGAAGATGCGGTCGTCGAGGATCTCGAGCGCTTCGGGACGCGGCGCGATCTTGAGGTTGGTGCCCGCCCATTCGCGCAGGCCGACGATGAAGTTGTTGTCAGCTTCCGGATAGTCGGTGGTCCATGTGCCGCCTCCGTAACCATAACCACGGCGGCCGTAGCCGCGTTGCGGTGAATCGTAGATGGTGCGAACGAAGGTGTACTCGCCATACGACTTTCCGGCCGGCTCGTTGGATGAAGTCGGACGACGACGTTGACGGAAGTTGCTGAAATCATCCAACGGCCGCTGGCCCACGATGGGGATCAGCAAAGCCACAAAAAAGCACACAAGGCATAAAGCCATAAAAAAAGTCCGCTTTGTTTTTGTACCTTTTGTGCTTCTTTGTGTTAATTGCTTCATTGTCGTTGTCGTGCTCCTGATAGACGCCGGTAGTACTCTTCAACTGCGCGACGATACTTCTCGGGCGCCGCGCCTTCGTCACGCAAACGCAGATTCGTGCGTCCGCTTTGTTGTTGCAGTTGACGGCTCAACTCGAGTTCGAGCTGGCGCAACGGTTCAACGACGTCAGCCTTCAACAGCGCGGCAGTGGCCGAATCGCCTTCCATCTTGCCGTCAGCGAGTCGCTTGAGCTCTTCGATCACTTCGTCGAGCCGGCCGGCGCCCAAGCCAGTGGCGCCCCACTCGCGTCGCAGATCCTGCGCCTCACGCAACCGCTCGCGGATCTCGGAAGGCAGTTGGCGATTGTCGCCCCAGTCGCCGCCCATTGTTCCCTGACGATCGAGACCGCCGCGTTCTCTACCGGCTTGCGATTGACCGCCATTCTGACTACCGCCCGTTTGTTGGCGTCCATCCTGTTGACCACTTTGCGAGCCTTGCTGTCCGGATTGTCCCTGCTGGCCTTGCTGACCCGGCTGTTGTCCAGGTTGTTGCCCTTGCTGCTGACCCTGTTCTTGGCCCTGTTGTTGGCCCTGTTGATTACCCTGCTGATTGCCTTGTTGTTGCCCATTGCGTCGCGATGCTCGTTCCTCCATCGCGCGGCGCAACGAATCAAGATTGTCGGCGAGTTGTCGCGTGCGGTCGAGATTCTCCTCCGCTGACGAACCATTTGGACCACGCGCACTTTGTTCGGCCGCTTGTAACCGTTCGGAAAGATTGTTGAGACTGCGCTCAATCGCGCGCTCGTCGGTGCGTGTACCGCCCTGCTGGCTGCCATTCAACGACTGCTTACCTTCGCGAATGCGATCCGCAACCCGATCGCGCGCGAGGGAATCAGCCGCGTCCTTCAATTGACGCGCCACACGTTGCTGACCCTGACTGCCGCCGGCCATTCCCTGCGCCGACTGCTCCAGATCCTGTTGCAAATTATTGACGCTGTCAGCGAGCGTGTCTTTTCGTTCCGACAACTGTTCGCGAGTCTTCTTCGAATTCTCATCCTGCGCGTTTTGACCCCCACGGCGCGCGAGATTCTCCATGTCTTTCGCGATCTCGCGTTGTCGCGATGCTGCCTGTGCGGCGCGCTGGCGTAGATCCGAGATCTGCTGCTGGCGTCCCGCTGCGCCTGACTGCCCACCACGTTGACCACTCGCGCCCCCCATCTGTTGCAGACGTTGCTGCGCTTGTTGTAGTCGATCGAGAGCGCGTTCGTTCTGTGCGACCGATTCGCTGGAGTTGTTGCGCGAATTTGCCTGCGCTTTCTGCATTTCGTCCGCAGTTTGATTAAGCTGTTGGGCGAGCTGCTGCATCTGCGTGTCGCGACGCTCGCGCGAGAGTCGTTCCAACTCACGCGCCGCTTTGCGTGTTTCGTCGATCAACTCCTGTTGTTGTCGTTGATTACTGCCTGACCCGTTCGCCGCACCCTGCTGGCGTCGCCGCTGTTCTTCGAGTGCTTGTTGTTGCCGCCGGGCCAGCTCTTCCAAACGCCGTTCGGCTTCGCTCTTCTCGCGCTGAGCCTGCTGCTGTTGCCCGCGTTGCACCGTCTCATACTGATTCTTCATCTTGTCGAGCTCGAGCTCGAACAAGCCGGCAAGTTCCTGTTGCTCTCGTTCACCACCACTGCCGCCGCCGTTGTTTTGATTACCAAACGCAACCTGGACCTCGCGAAAGATCGCGTCCGCAGCGAGCAGACGTTGCAGCGCGCGCTGCTCGGGCGGGAGGGCATCTTTGCCCGACTCCTTACGCAGCGGCGGCGGCGCGCCTTCCATCTCCTTCGCCGCCTGCCGCAGGTGCTCTGCCATCTCGGCAACCTGCTTTTGACCGTCATCGACGTCGCCGAGTCGACGGCCCATGCGGTCGAGAAACTCGAGCGTGTCAGTGCGCAGTTTCTCCTGACCCGCAGCGACGGCTTCGTAACCGTCTTTGCGTTCCTGCTCCGTATACTTGTCACCTTCACGAATCAGACGATGCGTGGCTGCAATCAAATCTTTCTGGCGTCGCGACAACGCGTTCTGATCCTGATCGCCGCCCTGGCCCTGCCCGCCGCCACCTTGCTGCGACTGCTTATACTCCATCTCAAAAGGCTTCACTTCGATGAAGTAGATGTCGCTTGTTGATTCGTTACTCGCATCGCGCGCCTTGGCGAAATAAGAGATGAAGTCGCCGGGTTTGAGATTGTATTCCTCGAGAAAGAACGTGTAGGCGCCGGTCAACGAACGCGCCGACTCGCGTGTTAGCTGTTGCAGATTAACCGTCTTTTCCTCACCGCCGTTGACTGAGAAATGCAGGTCCATTGAGACGACACCGAAGTCGTCTTCGGCGCGCGCCTGCGTAAACACTTCTTCGAGGTTCGTGGCTTTCTTGTCACGTCCGGGTTTGTCGAAAGAGATCACGGGCGGTTGATCCGAAAGGACCGAGACGTCGTATTCATTCGAGCCACGATACGCTTCGCCGTCAACACTCACCAGTTCGATGTAGTAGCTCGTATCGCTCGCGACGGTTATCTGGCCCACGAAGTCAGAACCCTGCAACTGCATCTCCGTCTTCTTGCCGTCAGGGAAAACGATTCGCGCCGCGCGCACTTTGCCCGAGAGCTTTGCAGTGATCGTCGCCACCGTTCCTTTCAGTGCGGCAATGTCGCCGCCGTCTTCGACTGTTTTGGTCGGAAGGTTCGTGAACGCGGGGAAGTTGAGCGACAGGTCGAGTTGTTTGACGAAAGGCAGATCGACGACGTTGAGTTTGAAAACGTCGGAGCGCACGCTGTTCGATTCAACGAAATACTCCATCGAGTCCTGGATGTTGAAGATCGAGAAACGAAAGTCAGTCTTTGCTTTCGCGGGCTCCATCGACTGGCCCTGGAAGTCGTTCTTGGAGCCAAGCGGTCGCGCGAAGATGGTCACTTGTTGTGAATCGAAGTTGACGAGGGTGGCGATGATGTCCTGGTCGGAGCCTTTCGGCACTCGGGCGGTGCCGGGTTTCACCTTGATGCTCAACGCGTTGGGTGATGCTGCGAGTGTTGTCGGCGTCACTAGCTGCGCGACACCCTCAGAGATCTCTTTCGGTCCCCACTTCAACACCCCCGCGAAGATCAGCAAGCTGGCGAGCGCGGCGCCGCCATACATCATCAGTCGCGAACGTCGAATAACGTTTCGGACGTCGAGCATCGCGGAAGTGCTGTTTGCGTCCTGGTAGAGCCGACTCATCAGCGCTGGTGAGATGCGCGATTCGTTATTGGAATATTCAACTGCGGTAACCAGACGATCCTCGGCGCCAGGTGAATGTTCCTCTATTAACCGAGCAAGACGCGCATCGCTGATACGCTTGAAGAGTGGACGAAGGAGAGCGAAATAGATCGTGGCGAGGACCATGAACAACGCGCCGATACGCAACGTCAAGAGGGCGCTGCCGTTGTAACGATAACGATGTGCGGCCCAGCCCGTGAGCAGCAGTAGCGCAGCAACGACGCCGAGACTGATCGCCACGCCGCGCAGCGATAGTAAAAGCTGCCGCCGCGAACGCGCTCGCCGCAGGAGATCCTGTAATAAATTGGTATCAGGATTCATAGCAAAGTCTCCGCCGCGGATTACGCGGATGAACGCGGATCATACAAACAAACAAGCAGTAAATGGTTCTGATCCACGTTCATTTGCGTTAATCCGTGGCTAGCCGATCATTTTCACCATCTTTGTCCTTCGCGCGAGGAACGATTCCGCTAACAACAACAGCAGTGCAACCAGCAAGAGTGCCCACCAGACTCTCTGGCGGCCTTCAATCTCTTCACCACTCAGATTTCGATTCGCTTCCGCGCCTTCAGCACTACCCGCACCGCCCGTTATGCCTGCCATGAACTCACCGAAGTTCAATTTCGTGAAATCACCTTCAGCACCGTCGGAGTTAACTGCGGCAAAGCCGGGCGCAGCGTTGTAACGCAAACGATAGAACCCGGGCTCGCGTGCGGTCACCAGTAAATCTCCGTCCGGCGTAACGCGATTTTCCGACAACCGCGCACCGGATGGGGTATCGATCGCTGGTGGGCCTGCCTCTTGCTTCCTACCGACGGTAAAAGTTTGTCCCAGTCCGTACCAGGCGTTCTCTTCGTGTGTGCCGGCGTAACGGACCATCTGATGAATGAAGGGCAGGTACAACGGCGTGAGCGGCAGATCGTTCCAGCTTGGACCAAGCGATGAGGTAAACAACAGCACGCGTCCTTTGCCGGTAGTGGCCTCGACGAGCGCCGGGCTGCCGTCTTCAAAACGCGCGAGCACAGATGCGTTCTGGCGTGGCTCGGAACGGAAGTAGCCAATCACATTCGCAGACGCGAGACGCCCGCTCTCCTGAAACACTTCAAAGATCGGGTGATCGAACTTTACTTGAGTGATCGCCACACTCTCGCCGGTCTTTGTCTGCACCGCTTCACGCAACGTGACCGGCGAGATCTGTTGCAACGTCGTGTTGAAACTATCGGGCGAAGTTCGTGGTCCGGTCGAGACAATCATCTGGCCGCCGCCATTTACAAACCTCGTGAGCGCGTCGGCGAGCGTGGGTGATAGCGGCCCACTGTCGTTCAGAACCACGAGGGCATATTCCGGAATGCTTGCGGGATCAACTGAGCCAGCGCTCTTGAGTGCAAACGTGAACGGCAGATCGTCGTCAGTCGTGAGCGCGCTTTGCAGGTGAAGACTATCGCTACGGCCGCGTGAAGCATTCTCGATAATCAAACCCTTTGCGGGAGTTTCGCGGCGGAGGGTGAAATAGAAGCGATTGTCGGGCGCGAAGTCGCCGGCAACGATGTTGATGGTGCAGCGATTCGTGCCGTCATTGAGATTGAACCCGGTGAACTCAACCACACGCGAGTCGCGGCTGTTGAGACTGATGTCACGCTTCTCGACAGTCTGATCGTTGATCTGGAAATCGACCTGGATGTGATCGCGCGGCGTGTCGCTGAAGTTACTGACGTGGACCACGACATTGTCAAGATACTTCTGACCGAATACAACACCGCGCGCTTCAACGTTTGTGATTGCGACGTTGGGTGGCGGATTGTTGCCGCCGACGTCGAACGTTGTGAGTTGCGTGTTGTTTGAGAGTTTGAAAGTCGCAGTCGCTTGTGACCAGCCGGGCATTTGAAAGTCCGAGATCATGACGATCCGTTTTGGACCAGTGGTCTGGACTTCGCTCAATAACGATTCCGCGCCGCGCAGTGCCTGTTCGTAATCGGTGCCGTCCCAACCGGCTCCTAAACTACTGATACCGAATCGCACGCGGTTCTTGTCAGTGAGAAAGCGATTAATCACTGTGTAGCGCTTATCAAAACTCACGAGCGCGATCAGTTCGTCGTTGCGAGCTTCGTCGAGAGCGCCTTCCGCGCGTCGCTGCGCTTCGGCAAACAGGTTTTCGCGACGCATGCTGAGCGAGTTGTCGATGAGAATCACCGTCGCGCCCGCGGCGCTATTGTCGCGCGCGGCACTGCCGCCACTGAAGAACGGCCGCGTGAAGGCGATGACAATCAAAAGGATCGCGAGACAACGCAGCAGCAACAGCAGCAGGTTGTGCAACGTGCGACGGCGAATCGTGCGCTGCGGTACCTGCCGCACAAAAACGAGCGCGGGGAATTGGACGCGACGCGCACGTGTGCGCCGCACGAGATGCACGAGAATAGGCGCCGCGAGCGCCGCGACGCCGAGGAAAAACAATGGCGTCAGGAACGACATAAAAACCGTGGATAAACTACTTGCCGGCTCTGCGCGACAGGAACGAGAGCAGCGCGAAATCGAGTGGCTGTTTCGTCGTCAACAATTCATAGTCGACGTTGTTTGCCGCCGCGCAGGTTCGCATGTCATCGACATGCCGGCGCATGCGATCACGATAACCATCCATCACCACGTCGGGAAGCACCGGCATCTGTTCCTGTGTTTCCGCATCTTCAAGCAGCAACACCGCATCGTTGAAATCAAAATCGAGCTCGTTCTGATCGAGCACCTGGAATGCGACCGTGTCGTGTCCTTTGAAACGCAGGTGCTGAAACGACTCGCCAAGCCGGTCGGGCTGATCGTAAAAGTCGGAGATGACGACGACAATGCCTCGGCGCGTCAGTATCTCCGCCAGTTGATGCAGCGACGCCGCGAGATCCGTTTCGCCTCCAGGTTGCAGGAGCGAGAGATTGCCGAAAATCGTGCGCATATGCCCGGTGCGATTACGCGCGGGCACGTGTGTATGCACCTTATCGGCGAAAGCGACCAGTCCAACAGCATCCTGCTGGCGATTCAACAAGTAAGCCAGCGACGCCGCGAGAAACTGCGCGTACTGCAATTTTGTGACAGAGCTCGCGTGCGCGTAGTTCATCGACGCGCTGGTATCGATCAACAGGTGACACTGCGTGTTCGTGTCAGCGCGATACTTCTTGATGAAGTAACGGTCGGTGCGCGCGAGCAGACGCCAATCGAGATAGCGCAAGTCGTCACCGGCATTGTATTGACGATACTCGGTGAACTCGGTCGAAAAGCCGGTGAACGGCGAGCGGTGCAGTCCCGACATAAACCCTTCGACGACCGTGCGCGCGAGTAGCTCGAGCGAACCGACACGCGCAAGCAGTTCAGGATCGAGAAATCTGGTTGGAGCTGCTGGTGTCGACATGTTAAATAGCCACAAAAAGGCACATAAGGCTCAAAATGTTTTTATAAACCGCTCTTCGGTTCGGGCACGGTTTCGATGAGTCGCTTGATCACCTGATCCGAATCAACTTTTTCCGCTTCAGCCTGGAAATTCAACAGCACGCGGTGGCGCAGCACTGCCGGCGCGACGGCGCGCACGTCTTCACACGAAACGTTGTAACGCCCGCGCAGGATCGCGCGTGCTTTGCCGCCGAAGATGAGAAATTGTGAAGCACGCAGCGACCCGCCCCACGTCACCCACTTATTTACGAAGTCGGGCGCGGACGGTGTTCCGGGCCGGCTCGCATTTACTAATCGCACGGCATAGCGTGCGACAGTGTCTGAAGCAGGAACCTGACGCACCAGTCGTTGAAACGCGATGATCTCCTCCGCGGACATCAGCCGCCGAAAGACATAATCCTGCGGCGAAGTGGTTTGCTTAACAACCGCGATTTCCTCTTCTTCAGGTAGATAGCCGATCTTCACGTTGAACATGAAACGATCGAGCTGCGCTTCCGGCAGTGGATACGTGCCTTCCATCTCGATCGGATTCTGTGTTGCGAGGACGTGAAACGGTCGTGGCAGGTCGTAGCTGACACCCTGCACCGTGACGCGACCTTCCTGCATCGCTTCGAGCAGCGCTGCCTGCGTCTTCGGCGGCGTACGATTGATCTCGTCGGCGAGCACGATGTTGGCGAAAATTGGACCAGGGATAAACTGCATCGCGCGCCGGCCGGTGGCGCGATCTTCTTCGATGATCTCGGTGCCGGTAATGTCGGCGGGCATCAAGTCGGGAGTGAACTGAATACGTTTGAAAGAGAGGTCGAGGACGTTGGCGATCGTGCGTACGAGCAGTGTCTTGGCGAGGCCGGGCACGCCGGTGATGATTGAGTGACCACCGACAAAGAGCGCCAGCAGCACCTGTTCGACAACTTCGTCCTGGCCGATGATGGCCTTCCTGATTTCGCGTAACAGATCCTCGCGCGCTGAACCGAGTTTGTCGAGCAACTGTTCGTCAGTAATAGTGAGTTGATCAACCGCCATGCTTTTCCTCTTTTTATCCACAGATTACGCAGATTACTGTCCTACGATTCGTAACAACAACTCCTGTGCTTTCTCGTAACGCGGCGCGGCTTCGAGGGAGCGCAACACGGCGCGCTTCGCCTCCGGCTGGCGGCCCAACGCGTAATACGCTGACGCGATATTGTAGTTTGCCTCGGCCACATTCGGCGGCGCGAGGGCTAAGGCTACCTGAAACTCGGCCAACGCTTTTGCATAATCCTTCAGTTCGACGCTCAACTCGCCCGCCTGCGTGTGCAGCTTGTAATCAAACGGGCTGATGTAGAAACTCGCCTGCAATGCGTCGAGCGCTTGCCGGTGTTCGCCGAGCGCGAGACGAATGCGCGCAATATTCTTGAGCGCCTCGAGATTGTTCTCGTCAGTATTTACCAAACCTTCGAGCACCTTCGCCGCCTGGGCCGCATCGCCTTTCTGTTCCAGTAACTTCGCCAGCGTCTCATAAGGGTTTCCCGAGCCGGAGACGTAAGGGAAGAGTTCCAGCGCGCGAAGGTAATGCGTCACCGCTGCTTGCGTATCGCCATCGGCAGCGAACAACTCAGCAGCGCGAATGCGGAGCGCAAACGTGTCCTGAGTAGCGAGCGCCTTAAGTACTTCCTCTTTAGTGAGCGAAGCGACAACGTTGCTCGGCGTGTTCAGTGCCTGCTGCAACGGTTCCACTTTCGACTCCACGTAAGCCATGAACTCACGGTCGAAATCGCTCTCGCTCAACTTCAACACCTGTAGCAGCACGTCGGGCGTCTTCGCCTTGTCGCGATACAGCGCGAGCATGCGAAGGATCGCGTCGAAGCCGTAACGATCGGCAATAAACTCACACACCTGCGACGCCTGGAAGTATGCGATCGGAACGTCCTGCGGAGTCTTCGGACGTTGAAAACCAGCATCGAGGTCCGCCATCTTGAACCAGCGTTTCTCCGTGAACGCGCGCACGAACAGCGGATTCCAATCATCGCCCCAACCCGGCCGCGCGCGCCGCTCTTCGTAAACCGAAAGTCCTTCCGAGAACCAGCGCGGAATGCGGTAGTCAGTCATCTGCAAAGTGATGACATGCGTGTACTCGTGCCAGAGCGTGCTGCCCCAGTTGAACTCACCCGCTTCACGAGCGGATGGGGAATCCTGCGCGACCACAAATCCGAAACAGACCCCGAGCGCGCCCAAACCGGGCATGCCGAGCGTGCGCACCGCGAAGTCTTCGTGGTTCTGAAAGATCTCGATGATGATCGGACCTTTGGGCGTGAAGCGATACTTCGCGGTCAACTTAGCGGCTGCTTCTTCGAGCAGGTTGGCGGCGTAAGGCGAAAGCACGTCGCTCTCCTGCGCCGAGGCCTTGATAATAAATGGGCCACGCTTCGTTTCCTTGAAGTCGCGCATGGAGTCGAGCAGGTCGAGCGTGTTCTTGGCCCAGGCGTTGAATGGGTCACCCTTGAAAGCTCGCTCGACTGCTTCGCGGCCCGGTTCCATCTGGCCGAGGCGCAGCAATGCCATGCCGAGACTGAGATGTGCGTCCCACAAACGCGGCGCGATCTCGATTGCACGGCGCGCGAACTGCGCTGCCTGTTCAGTGCGTCGCGTGATGGTGGCGTAGTGTGAGAGCGTGTTGTAGACGCCGCCATACTTTGGACCAATCGCGAGTGTGGCTGCGACTTCCGGTTCGTAGTCTTTGTCCTGGAGATAGAGCAGCGCGGCTTTGAGCGAGTGTGCGTCGAGTGAACGCGGGTTGATCTTCAGAGCTTTCTCGATCTCGGCGGAGGCGTCGGCGAGCTGATTGGCTTCGAGTGCGATCGCGGCTTTGAGCGAGATGGCCTCGACGAGATTCGGGTTGATTGCGAGCGCGCGTGTCAGCGCGGCTGTAGTTTCGGCGTCGCTCTCGAGACGTTTGTTGCGCGCCAGGTCAAGATAAGCGCGCGCACTGTTGGGATTGATCTTGAAAGCGTCGTCGAGAAAGAGTGCGGCGTCGCTGTAGGCGTATTTCTCAGTGAATAGTTCGGCGGCGCCGAGTTGCGCTTCGAGATAATCGGAGTCAGCTTCGATTGCTGACCGGTACATTTCATTTGCGTCGTGGTAACGCTGTAGATGGACGAGGGCGCGTGCGACGAGAGTCAGTTCGTGGGCGGTGCGCGGATCGCTGTCGGTGTAGAACTTGACGAACGACTCGTAGATGGTCCTGGCTCGATCTTCCTGGCCAATCAGATCGAGCAGTTCGCCGCGACGCAGATCGCTCTCGAGTTTGACAGCGGGGTCGGCAGCGGCGCGTTCGAATTCAGCGATGGCTTCGGTGTGGCGTCCGGTGATGGCGTATGTCTCGGCGAGCTCGTGACGCACCGGGCCGGCATCGGGTGATTTTTGCAGGAAGCGTTTAGCGGTTGCTTCGGCTTCCGTGTAGCGACCGGTTTCAATGTAGGTACGCAGCAACGCTCGCTGTTCTGCGAGGCTGCGCGGTTCAGGAGATTGCGCGAGGACGGAAACAGCGATCAGCGAGCAGAAAATGAATACGTAAGAGCAGTTTCGCACAAAGGCACAAAGGTTCAGAGGAAGGCACAAAGTAGGAAGGGCTTCTTTGTGCCTCTGTGTAAATCTTTGTGTCTTTGTGTGAAAATTCTTCATGATCCTGCCTGCCTGATCGATCGATTCACTTTCGCCAGCTCAATAAACAATCGCTCGAGCGTCGCGTCGTACTCAGCCTCAGTCATGTTTGCCTTGCGGGCGATGAGTTGCTCGATCTCGCCTTCGAGACGCGTCCGCTCTTTCAGGAGCCTTCCGGTTGCGGCAGTCGCCGCCGCTTCATCAACGCTCAGTGAGTCGAGGTAAGTAGCACGCGCCAGCAGTCCTTCTCCGGCTTCGAGTTTGTCGTGGCCCACGCCGTCGCCGTTGTCATCGAGTAGCGCATGTTCACTCGCGAGCCGTCCGGCGCGTTTGTAAAAATCTCCAGTCAGTCGATTGGCGTATATAAACGCCTCGAGCACTGAAGTGTGCCCATCCTGATCCGTATCCGCATCGGCGGCATTCAACGCCGAGATGAAGAAACCGGCGAAGCGCGTTGCGTTTGTTTCCTGACCGTTTCGCGTCGCCGTGATGACGATGCGGCCTTTAGCTGCGAGGCTTTTGATGAACTCACCGCTCGCGCTCGCCATATTGAAAATAACGACGCGCCGCGTCGGCAACGACGAGAGCAGCACGTTGTACTCCGCCGCCGAAAGATCTGGTCCAACTAAATTAAACTTAGCCTCTTTACCGTCAAACGATCCATGCCCGATCAAAAACACGAACAGCACGTTGTTCGCGTCGAGTTCTGACTTCAGCGTCGCGAAAGTTTTCTTGACTTCTTCGGCCGTCGCCCGTGCATCACCCTTTTCTGAAAGTACTCGGATGTTCCTCCGGTCAAACCCAAACCTCTCGGCAAGAGAAGACCGCAACTGCTCCGTCCATTCTTCAAACTGGTGTGCGTACGCCGCCTCACCACCAGGCCCGTTAATGATCAAAACGTGCTTATTCGCATCAACCGGTACCGGCTTCTTCTGTGCATGCGCAATTAATGTCGGCCACAAAAAGGCACAAAAAGCACAAAAGAATATTGATGTACGAATCTCTCGCCCTAAACCATATGAGCCTTTTGTGCCTTTTTGTGGCATACCTTAAGCAAGCCCTTCGCGCTTCCGCAAAAACCACTCCGCACTCAGCAACCCGATGATCAACATAAAGTTCACCGGCATGTCCCACAGATCTTTCGTCACGCGCTCCGAGTAAGGCGTTTGCCGGTAGATCAGATCGTCCAGTAACGACTGCGCCTCGGTGGGCGTGTAATACTTCCCGCCTGTCTCAGCCGCGATGCGCTTCAATAGTTCGTTGTTCTGCGCGGCGCCGTAGTACTCACGATTCAAGTCACTCACAAGCATGTTTGCCCGCGCGCTCAACGTACCGAGACTCGTGCTCGTGCCCACCAACTCGATCCCGTGTTGGCCCAACTCATCCGCTTTAAATTCTCCAACGTACGTATTCACCGAGTTGAGCGTCGTAAACTTCAACGGCACATCAACCACCGCGCCCGACGGCTTCGTCACACGCGCTGTCGCACGCGCGTCGGCAACCGGGTTGAAATGCTTGTCGCGAATGTCGGCGACGATGTTGATCATATCGTCGAGCGCATAGACTTCTTTTTCAGTACCAATCTCAACCTGATCGGGCGTGCCGCTGACGAGGTAGCGCAGCATCTGGCGCCAGAACGTTTCGTGAGCGTTGTTCTTCGCGTCCATGCGCATCTTCCAGCGCCACGTATCGGCGGCGGTCAGTGCGAGAGTTTGACCGCGACCGTAACGTTGTTGGACCAACAGCGGCGCTGTTGGACCATTCCCTTCAACGCGCCGTGCTTCGAGCAACACCGAAGCCCCCGGCTTAACGTTCGTCAGTACCTCCGACACCGAGATCGGCGGCAACTCATTCCATGTTTTCTGATTCGCGCCGCGATCTTCGTTCAGTCGCGTGATCGGATGCGACTGCCCGGCGGCGGTGAGCACTGGTTTGTAAACCGGCGTGAACGAATTTGCGTCGTCAACTGGACCACCACTTAACGTCACCGGCAACAGTTCGTCAATCGTTGTGCCTTTATACTTGCCGCCGTCAAACGACAAACGCCCACCGAGCGCGAGCAAACCGCCACCGCGACGCGCGACAAAAGCCTCGATATTGCGCAACTCATCGGCGGTAAAAAATCCGGCTTCAACACTGCCAATGATCAATCCCGAATACGAAAACAGCTCTTCTTCAGTTTTCGGAAACCCGGTTTCCAACTCTCCCTGGGCGCCGATGCCCTGGCGATAAAACTTGTTCTCGCCCGTGCGCTGAAGCGAGACGAGCGTCACGTTCTTCTCGTTCGGCTGGATCGATTCGCGAATCTTGCCGAGCTCCCAGCGCGGCTCACCTTCGACGTGCAGAATGCGTAACGGTCCTTCAACCACTTGCACGAGCGCATCCTGCTTGTTGTTTTCAACAGTCAACTCGCCGTCGAGCGGTGTGACTTCAACCGTGTAACGATGAATGCCCGAAGTCGCCGGCGTGATCTCGAGATTGACTGCCTGCGTGTCGTTGCCGCGCAGGTTGAACTCTTCTGTTTTCACGGTCCGACCATCTTCACGCACGCTCAGTAGCACTTTCGTCGCGTCATAACCACTCAACCCAACAATCGTCTCGATGTTCAGGCGCGAACCAACCAAAACTTTGCGCGGCATGTTCACGCGCGTCAGTTCTGCGTCCTTCGGCCGCGCAGTGTTGCCAACGCCGACTGTAAACACAGCGATATCGCGCGCGCGCAGTTCGCGCAAAACAGCAGCCAGATCGCGCGGCACGTTTGACGCGCCGTCGGTGGCAAGCACAACCGCCGACAACGGCATGCCCGAAGAACGCTTGATCGTTTCGTCGAGCGCGCCGGCGAGATCGCTTGTGCGTCCTTCACCGTAGAGATCGTTACCGTCTTTCAATCTTGCAAGACCGCCGGAAAATCCGTAGAGATTGGTTTTGAACTTTTGTTCGAGTCGATTGAGGAATGAGTTTTGTCCGGGATTGTTGCTTAGCAGTGCTTGCTTAACTGTGTCGAGCCGTGTGGCGCCACCGGGAACATCGCGCAGTTTCATGCTGACTGAATCGTCGATCAACATCGCAACGTAACTGCTGCGGGGAATCACCGACGACACGACTACGACCGGTCGCAACAATAAAATAACCATTAAAGCGAGAATTGCTGCGCGGAGTGCGACGAGTGTTGCGGTGGTGCGTTTTGAGAGACGAACACGCGGTCGCAGGTAAATAAAGTAAATAAAAACACCGGCGAGTAGAACGAGGAGAACCAGGATCACGGCGCTCGGACGCACATCAAAGCCAAACCGGCCGTTAGTAAAAACGGCCTGCTCATGTCCGAACAGAAACCGTACAAGTTGGTTCATTTTTTGGTGACCGCCATTATACACGCGGTGCTGACGTTGTTGCTTAGTAGCTGTGATGAAGTGAGCGGTTGTTTCAGTTTTTTGGATCTGCGCCACAAAAAAGATCAGCCACAAAAAAGCACATAAGGCACAAAATGATTTTTGAGTAAATAGCAGGCGCCAATGAAAAAACCTTTGGGTGTCTTACGTGCCTTTTGTGGCTGAAAATGGTGATAAACTGCCGCGTCGAATGAACCCCAGACAAATTACCTTTGCGCTACTCGCGTTATTGCTTGCAACTTGCCTTGTCTTTTCCGCGAAGCCGGACGAACCTGCCAGCGAGGGACGGCCAATCACGCCCGCGGGCACACTGGTGCAGGATCTGACGACGCGACAAGCTGCTGTCGGCGCGTTGCCGGTTGATTTCGTTCGCAGTCCTGACAAACTCGGACCGGATGGCGCAGGTCGATTCCTGCTCGCAGTGAATAGTGGTTATGGCGTTCAGTTCAACGCGAGCGGGAACCGCGGCCAGCAGTCGATCGCTGTGATCGATCTTAACGCGAAGCCCGCGGCCGCAGTGGTCCAGAATGTTTACTTCCCGTCGCCGCAGAGTGTGAATGTCGGTGTGGTCTTTGCGCCGGCGCCAAACGAAGACAGTTCGTACGCGTTGTACGTTTCCGGCGGCTTTGAAAACAAGATCTGGATCTTTCGCTTTCAACCGGGAGGTCAGCCACCGATCACGCCCGCATCGCCTGGTCCAAACACGACTGTCGAAGCGCCGTTCATCGACGCCAGTGGTTTTGCGACCGCGGCGAATTCACCTCGTTACAATGGGGATCGCGCGCCGGTCTATCCCGCTGGCCTCGCGATCAGTCCTGACGGCAACTCACTTTTCGTCGCGAACAACCTCGGCGACAGTCTCGGCATCATCGAAGACCTGCGCGGCAGTCGCAAACTCACGCGTATCGATTTGCAAGCACATTCGTATCCATACGCGGTGGTCGTGGTTCATGAGCGAGGTGTGGTCGTCAAGGTTTACGTATCCTGCTGGAACGACAACTCAGTTGCGGTAGTCTATCCGGGTGGATCTCACGCAGTCTCGCGCATCGGCGTCGACCGTCACCCGACGGCCATGTTATTGAACTCGGACCACACGCGGCTATATGTCGCCAATTCGAATAACGACAGCGTCTCGGTAATCGATACCAGAACCGACAAAGAGATCGAACGCATCAGTGTGCGCTTGTCTGAAGGTGTGCCGTCTGGCAACAGTCCTGAGGGGTTGGCGCTGGATGGTGACGAACTCTACGTCGCAAACGCTCATAGCAATTCGGTCGCTGTGGTTGAACTTAAAAAGCCACGTAGCACGGTGCGCGGGTTTATTCCGACGGGCCAGTATCCATCCGCGATAGCCGTTGCCGGACGAACAATCTTCATCGGCAACGGCAAAGGTACGGGCGTTCAGAACTCGTCGATGATCGTCGACAACTCGGGCCGCGTGCCGAATGGACCAAACGAGCGCTTTCCTGCCGGAACCGGTCGGGCCGGTGGGCAAGGTGGTCAGTACAGCGTCGCGATCGTCGTCGGAAACATCAGCGCCGTTAATCTGCCTGACGATCCGGCCCTCGTTCGTTACACCCAACAGGTAATGCGCAACAACGGCCTGCTTGGCCCGCGTCAAACGCGGCTCTTCTCGACGCGCTCGCCGATCAAACACGTGATCTACGTGATCAAAGAGAATCGAACGTATGACCAGGTGTTTGGCGATGTGCAGAAGTCGGGCGACGGCACGAACGCCGACGGCGATCCATCGCTCGCGATCTTTGGGGCGGGAGATGCCGCAGTGCGACCTGACAACAAGCGCCAGGACATCTCACCCAACCATCGTGCGCTCGCCCTTCGCTTTGGCCTCTTCGATCGTTTCTTTGTGAACTCAGAAGCGAGCCCTGACGGTCACAACTGGTCCACCGCCGCATTCTCCACCGACTACCTCGACAAAGCGTTTCGCTGGAACTACAGCCGCCGTGGGCGAACCTACGATTTCGAAGGCTTCAATCGCCTGCCAAATTACGAGCCCCTCCGCGGCGTGCCGTCGCTCTTTGGTCCAGCAGTGACAACGGAAGACGTCGCGAATTACATGCGGCGCTTCATCCCTTACCTGCACGGCTCGCGCGACGTTGCTGAACCGGAGACGCTTTATCTGTGGGACGCTGCGGCGCGTGCCGGTTTGACTTATCGCAACTACGGCGAGTTTCTGGCGACGCTTTCAGAGGCCGACGTGAAGGCGATCAGAGACAATCGCACGAAAACCTATCCCGATCTCTCACCAACTGTTTCTGCCTTCGCGACGAAGAAATCGCTCGAGGGACGTTTCAACACCGAGTATCGCAACTTCGATATGGATACGCCTGATTCGATGACGGTCGACTCGTATCGTGCCGCAAGAGAAACTAGCAATAGCCCGCTGATCAGCAGTTCACATGCTGAGCAACGATTCCGCGGCAACTCGAGACTCGGCGTCTGGTTGCAGGAGTTCAAGACGTTTGCGGCCGAACGCGCGACGGGCTCCGGCGATCGATTGCCGAATCTTTCAGTGCTGCGTCTCTCAAACGATCACACCGACGGCATCGGCGTGCGCAAACCGACGCCACAGTTTTACGTGGCCGATAATGATTATGCACTCGGATTGCTGGTCCAAGCAGTGTCAAACAGTCCTTACTGGAAAGACACAGCGATCGCAGTCGTTGAAGACGACGCGCAGGATGGTCCGGATCACGTCGATGCACATCGTTCAGTGGTCCTTCTGATTAGCGCTTACAATCGCCCCGGTGCTTTGATTCACGAGTTTCACAACACCGTGAGTTTGATCAGAACGCTCGAACTGTTACTCGGTATCGAACCGATGAATCAACTCGATGCCACCGCAACGCCGATGAACATCTTTCGAGCCGAACCCGATCTACGACCTTACGAAGCATTGTTGCCGAATGTCGCACTCGACAATCTTGTCAATCCATCGGCGCGCGATACTGCGACTGCTTACTGGATGCGACTCACGGAGGAACAGGATCTCGAGCGCGCGGACATGGCCGATCCGGAAGTGTTGAATCGCATCATCTGGTTTTCAGTGCGAGGTAATGTGCCGATGCCGGAAATCAAGCGACTGCCGGCGTTTGAAGCGATGCGCCTCGGATTACGCGAAGAACGCGAGGAGATTGCAGAAAGATGAAAGACTTTCTCAAACAAGCCAGAAAATATTCCGAGCCGTTTCGCATCACTGACGGCAAGAGCTTTCGCCTGAAACAAGTCGATCCCGCCAACACGCTCAGCTTCGACTCCGACGAGAAATCAAAAGCGCAACAAGTACTCGAAGCGGGCGTCGAACTGTTGGCGAAGTTACAGGACAAGCTCTACGCGCAGGATCGCTGGGCCGTGTTGATTATCTTCCAGGCGATGGATGCGGCCGGCAAAGACGGTGCTATCAAGCACGTGATGTCCGGCATCAATCCCCAGGGCTGCGAAGTCTCTTCCTTCAAAGCTCCTTCGGCGGAAGAGTTGGACCACGACTTTCTCTGGCGTTGCGCGAAGCGTGTGCCCGAGCGCGGGCGCATCGGCATCTTCAATCGCAGTTATTACGAAGAGACGCTCGTCGTCCGCGTGCATCAAAACTTTCTTGAAGGTCAAAAGCTACCGGCGGGCGTGAAGACGAAAGATCTATGGAAACGTCGCTACCAGGACATCACGAGCTTCGAACGTTACCTGTCGCACAACGGCGTCCTCGTGCTGAAGTTCTTTCTTCACATCTCGAAAGAGGAGCAGAAGCAACGGTTCCTCGCGCGCATTGACGATCCGGGAAAGAACTGGAAGTTTTCTCTGAATGACGTTCGCGAACGCGAGCACTGGGACGAGTACATGGACGCGTACGAAGATACGATCAGGCACACCGCATCGAAGCACGCGCCGTGGTACGTCGTTCCTGCCGACAACAAATGGTTCACGCGTCTGGTTGTTGCGTCGGCGATCGTCACAAACCTCAATGCGCTCGATCCGGACTATCCGACTCTCAATCAAGAGGAACTTCAGGCTCTGCAGGAAGCGAAGAAAACATTAACCGCGGTTTATGATAGTTTGAGGAAATCATGATACGGCGCGTCAAAGTAATCGACTCGCATACCGGCGGTGAACCAACGCGTGTGGTCATTAGCGGCGGTCCTGAGCTCGGCAATGACGCACTCTCCAATCGTGTCGCACGCTTCCGAAACGAGTATGACGATTTTCGCCTCGCAGTGGTGAACGAACCGCGTGGCTCGGACGCCGTTGTGGGAGCGTTGCTGTGCCCGGCGGTCGATAAATCGTGTGTGACCGGCGTGATCTTTTTCAACAGCGTCTCTTACCTCGGAATGTGCGGGCATGGCACTATCGGAGTGGTCGCGACCCTTGCCTACCTGAAGCGCATCGGCGCTGGGGCTCATCGTATCGAAACGCCGGTCGGAGTTGTCGTCGCTCATCTGGATAACGAGGGAAAAGTTGAAGTCGCGAATGTGCCGAGTTACCGGCTTGCGACAAACGTGACGGTCGAAGTCGCGGGGATAGGACCCGTCACGGGCGATGTTGCTTGGGGTGGTAACTGGTTTTTTCTCGTCAGGGAACACACGCAGGATCTGGTGCTCGAAAATCTCGACCGGTTGATGGATTTTACTTTGCGAGTGCGAGCGGCGTTGGCCCATGCGGGAATCACCGGAGACGATGGACACGAGATCGATCACGTCGAACTTTTTGCGCCCTCGAAACTCGCCGGCGTTGATAGTAAGAACTTCGTGTTGTGTCCGGGTAAAGCTTACGACCGCTCGCCGTGCGGCACTGGCACGAGTGCCAAGCTCGCGTGTCTCGTGGCTGATGGAAAACTGAGTGAGGGTCAGGTGTGGCGGCAGGAAAGTATTGTCGGCAGTGTTTTCGAAGGCCGGGTAAAAGTGATCGACAACGTCGTCCATCCGCGTATCAAAGGTTCTGCGTTCATCACGGCCGAGTCTGATCTGATTATTGACGAGCGCGATCCACTAGCGATGGGCATTCCCAGATGACCACTAATAAAGTTTGCGACGTGGTGATCATCGGCGCCGGCATTGTCGGAGCCGCATGTGCGGCGGAGTGCGCGCGCGAAGGACTGAGTGTTGCGATCGTCGAGGCTGGGATTGTTGGTGGCGGCGCCACTGCGGCGGGCATGGGCCATCTCGTTGTGATGGACGATTCGGAAGCGCAGTTTGCGCTCACGCGTTACTCGCAACAGCTTTGGGATGAGGTCAGCGCTGAGTTGCCGCGCGAAGTTGAACACGATGCATGTGGCACGATCTGGATCGCCGCTGACGACGAAGAGATGGCCGAAGCGCAGCGCAAGGCGAGGTTCTATTCCGAGCGCGGTGTCGTAGTTCAGATGCTTGATGCCCAGGCGTTGCGAGAGGCTGAGCCGAGCTTGCGAGAAGGTTTGGTTGGCGGGCTGCGAGTGCCGGGCGACAGCGTGATCTATCCGCCGTGTGCGGCGCAGTTTTTTGTAGACAACGCGCGAGCGCGCGGCGCCGAAGTCTTCCTTGGTTCTGCGGTTGAAGCTATCGATACTGATCGCGTTCGCCTGCGGAATGGAACTTCGATTTCTGCTGGATTGATCGTTAACTCCGCGGGGAGTTGGTCGCCGTTGTTGACGCCGGGGTTGGAAGTCAGGAAACGCAAGGGGCATCTCGTCATCACGGACCGCTATCCGAAGTTTCTGCGCCATCAACTCGTGGAACTTGGCTATTTGAAGAGTGCGCACTCGTTGACGGCGGATTCAGTGGCTTTCAACATTCAACCGCGCAAGACGGGACAGTTATTGATTGGTTCGTCAAGGCAGTTTGAGGTTGATGACGCAGGTGTCGATCCGTCGATTCTCAGGCGCATGCTCGAACGCGCGATGGAGTACTTACCCGGCTTGCGCAAGCTCTCTTCGTTGCGAACGTGGACTGGATTTCGCGCCGCGACGCCCGATAAATTGCCTCTGATTGGGCCACACGGCGAACACCCCCGTCTCTATCTCGCGACCGGACACGAAGGCCTGGGGATTACAACTTCACTCGGTACCGCCAAATTGCTTGTCGCCACGATTATGAATTACGAACCTGCCATTCCCGTTACGCCTTATCTGCCCGCGCGCGTGCAGGAGTCGCTCCATGCCTGAAACAGTGACCGTCATGGTCAATGGTGTTTCAGTAACGATGCCCGCGGGAAGCATGGTTTCGGCGGCGATTCTCAAAACGGGGAAAACTACGTTTCGTCGTTCGGTGTCAGGTGAGCCGCGTGGTCCATTGTGTGGAATGGGCATCTGTTTCGAATGTCGCGTGACGATCGACGGCGAAGCGCACTGTCGCAGTTGTCAGACGGTTTGCAAAGACGGAATGGACGTGCGCACTGATGGCTGATGTCTTGGTGATTGGTGCTGGACCAGCGGGACTCGCGGCGGCTTATCGAGCGGCGCAGGCTGGGTCGACCGTCACTGTCGTCGATGACAATCCCGCAGCAGGCGGACAGATCTGGCGTGGCGAACTTGCGAAACCGGCTTCGCGTGAAGCGCGAGCGTGGTTTGAGAAGATTCGCAGTGTTGATATCGCATTTATCAACGGCGCACGCGTGTTTCAACAACCGCGGGCGGGAACACTGTTGGCGGAGACATCTGAAGGTGTCATTGAGCTGAATTACGACAGTCTGGTACTTGCAACCGGTGCGCGCGAACGATTTTTGCCGTTTCCCGGTTGGACGTTGCCGAATGTGATGGGCGCGGGTGGTTTGCAGGCCCTCGTCAAGACGGGATTGCCGATCGAGGGGAAACGCGTTGTCGTTGCCGGCAGTGGTCCATTGCTGCTCGCTGTTGCCGCTTACCTGCGAACTCGCGGCGCGCATGTGCTGTTGATTGCAGAGCAGGCCGCGCTGCGGCAACTGGCGAAATTTGGACTCGGCCTCGTTGGTAAAATGTCGCAGGCGTTTAGTTTGAAGCGGCAGTTGCGAGGTGTTGGATATATGAGTGGATGCTGGGTGGTAGCAGCACACGGCGCCGGCAAACTCGAAAGCGTGACGTTGTTTCGCGGCGGGAAGCGTTGGCAGGTCCCGTGTGATTATCTTGCATGTGGTTTTCATCTTGTGCCGAATGTTGAGCTCGCGGAGTTGCTCTTGTGTTTGGTTGAGAACGGCAGGGTGAGGGTTGATCAATATCAACAGACCAGCGTCGCGAATATTTACGGTGCGGGAGAAGTGACCGGAATCGGCGGGTTGGAACTATCACTCGTTGAGGGAGAGATCGCCGGACTTGCCGCGGCAGGAAAACATGACGATGCACGCGGCCTGTTTCCTGTTCGCGAGCAGCAGCGGAAGTTTGCAAGGCTCCTGAATAACACGTTCACGTTGCGCGACGAATTGAGGCAGTTGTCGGCGGCTGAGACCATTGTGTGCCGGTGTGAGGACGTTACGTTCGAGCGACTACGTGAGCATCATTCGTGGCGTGCGGCGAAGTTGCAAACGCGTTGCGGCATGGGACCATGCCAGGGGCGAGTTTGCGGTGGTGCGGTTGAATTTCTGTTTGGCTGGCGGGCGGAGTCAGTGCGGCCGCCAGCTCTGCCCGTCCGTGTAGAGAGTTTGATCAGTTCAGCGGAGTAAGAGGATGAAAATGAAATGGGCAGGCGTGATGCCTGCAACGACGACAGCGTTTGACGAGAATCTCGCGATCGATCATGCGTTCGTGGCGCGACACGCGAAGTGGCTGACTGAAAAAGGGTGTACTGGCATTGTGACACCCGGCTCGTTGGGCGAGAGTGCGACGCTCAGTTTCGACGAGAAGCTGGCGCTCTGGAAGACGCTCATCGATGCTGTTGGCGAACGAGTGCCGGTCGTGGCCGCGATTGCTTCATTGAGTACGGCCGAAGCCGTGCGTTTGGCTCAACACGCGGCGGATGTTGGTTGCAGCGGTTTGATGGTGTTGCCGCCGTACGTTTACGCGGGTGATTGGCGTGAGATGAAAGCGCACGTCGAAGCTGTGTTTCGGGCCATAAAACTCTCGTGCATGCTCTACAACAACCCCATTGCTTACGGCACAGACTTCCTCCCGCAACAGATCGCCGAGCTCGCGGCCGAGCATGAGAATTTCGAAGCTGTTAAAGAGTCGAGCACTGACGTGCGACGCGTGACGTGGATACAGGAGTTGATAAGCGACCGGTTGGCGATCTTTGTCGGCGTTGATGATGCGATTGTCGAAGGCGTCGTGATGGGTGCGGTTGGCTGGATCGCGGGTCTCGTGAATGCGCTGCCCGAAGAGTCGGTCGCGCTTTTCAACTACGCGATGGAGCGCGATCGTGAGAAGGCGATGGCGTTATACAAATGGTTCCTGCCGCTGCTGCGCATGGATACGGTGCCGAAGTTTGTGCAGTTGATTAAGCTGGTCCAACAGGAAGTCGGGATGGGTAACACGCGCGTCCGGCCACCGCGGTTGGAACTCACCGGCGCCGAACTCGACGACGCCTTAAAAATAATTCGACATATACTTAGCCACAGATAACACAGATTGAAAATCCGATTTTTTATCCGTGTAATCTGTGGCTCAAAACATCCGCGGTACGGACGCCGTGGTCGAACGCTTCTTCGAAGAGCGCAACGCCGCTGAGTTCCGAGTGTGCGAAGTGAATCGAGCGAAAGGGCTTCGCAGCTTCGCGGCGCGCTTGTCCCCACATAAAGCCTGTGCGCGGGCGGATCATCGCGTGACCCCAGCGCATCACGTCCAAACGTTCGACGAGATTGCGAATGTCCGGGTGTGCGCGTGAGAGATCCGTGAGTGCGATTTCAGCCCACCCGCGCCAGTCAGTTTCCAACAAGCGCGTGCGCGCAATGCGTGGATTCTCATCACACAGCGGGTAGTAATAAGTAAACACGGTTGGACCATGATCGAGTCCGCGTTGATGCGTGGCGACGACGTACCCGAGCGACGGGCTTTCGTAGAGAACGTTGTCCCAAGCAAGCGGAAAGTCGCGCTGTGAAGCCGGGCGCGGGCGATCCTTGAGTGTTAAGTTTGCCACCATCCAGGCGCCAAAATGAAACTCAGCGATGTGCGGCGGCGGATTGTCGCGATACGGGCGAACAATGTAGCGCGCCATAAACTGCGGCGCGGCGAAGATCACGCGCGCCGCATGAAATCCACGTGGGTTTCGACCTTCTTGATCGAGGGTAATGACGTCAACGCCATTATCGGTCGGTATCAGTTCAACTGCCGCGCGACCGAGTTGAATGTTTGTTTTTGCTCTCTCAAACAGATGTTGGACCAGGCGGCCGTTGCCTTCGGGCCACGTAATCAGCGACTGCGACTCAACTCCGGGCGCGACAACGCGCGAGCAGAAATAAAACAGCCCGGCCCAGGCGCTCGTTTGTTCGAGCGTCATGCCGTAATCGTCGCGACAAGCGTAATCAACCCACCAGTGCAAGCGCGCACTCGTCAAGCCTCGCGCGTTGAGCCAATCAGCCATCGACATTCGATCGAGTGCCGTTACTTCCGCGTCGTCTGAACACGCAGACACCGGTAACGTAAAGGCGCGGCGACCGCGCGCATCGCGCCATGCGGTCCAGTGGTCCATCTCGGCATTGAACTTCGCGAACTGTTGTTTGTCGTCTTCACTCTCGCCCGCGTGAAGATAGAGTCCTTCGTACCAGCGACCTTTGTAGAAGACTCGCTCCTCCGGATCGCGACAGAGAAACTGTTCACCGATAACCGGCTCGCCATTCTGATCTTTTCCCTCGACGACACCCATCTCCTCCAGCAGCGACACGAGTGCGGCGTTCTCTTTCATCGGCGCCGGAATGTAGTGTGCACCCCAGGGAAACGAGATCGTGCGATTCGAACCGGAGCGCGATGTGCCACCCGGCGCGCGCTCGAGTTCGATCAAAACAAAATCTCTGAAACCGGAATTTTGTAAACGCCAGGCAGCACTGAGACCAGCCACACCACCGCCGACAATCACGAGCGGAATATTGGACCATGCATCCTGAGGCACATCTACGCGCAAACCATCACGCAACCGATGCCCGAACACGTCTGAAGCGCCGACGATCTCCCCTGCCGGAAGTGGTGTTATCTCGCTGCGCCGGCACGCCGCCAACGCCACCCCTAAAAAACCCGCTAGGATCTCACGCCTATTCATAAAGTCTTGCCACAAAAAGGCACAAAAAGCACAAAATGAATTGCTAAATCGGAGTGCTTTTTGTGTGCCATATGTGCCTTTTTGCGGCTCTATTCAAAGCGTTTCCACTCGCCCTCGTAATACCGCACGAGCGCCTGGTTATCGAGGCGGTTGATCTCGACCGGCACCGGCTCGATATCCTTCGAGAGCGTAAACATCGAAACGAGCGTCTGATCGTCAAGAAACTTCAAACCCGGCATCGGATTGCGTGGGATGTCGAACGCCGACGAGCGCGCGAGCGCATAACCCCACAAGCCAAAACTCGGCACCGCCGTGTAATAAGGCCTCACGAAAAAACCCGCCGCCTCGAGCGTGCGAATGATGCACCAGTAAGAATTGCGCGCAAACATCGGCGACGTCGATTGCACCGAGACCGCCGCATCTTTTGCCAGTCGCGATTTCAATAATCGATAGAAGCGCGTTGTGTAGAGTTTCCCGAGTGCGAACGTGTTTGGATCGGGGAAGTCTACGATCGCAGCGTCGTAAGGCGCTTCTGAAGTGTCCTCCACCCAGATGAACGCGTCTTCGTTAATCACCTGTACACGTGGATCATCAAATGAGCCTTGATTTAATTTAGCTAGCGGCGGGAAACGATTCGAAAGCTTTGTCATTTCCGGATCGAGATCGACGAGCGTCACACGTTCCACCGAGGGATACTTAAGGATCTCACGCAACGCGAGTCCGTCACCGCCGCCCAACACGAGCACGCGCCGCGGATTATTTGCGAGCAGCATAGCCGGATGCACGAGGGCTTCGTGATAGCGATACTCGTCAGTCGAACTGAATTGCAGGTTGCCGTTTAGAAACAGTTGAAACCCGGCGCGGCCGCGCGTGATGACGATGCGTTGATAATGCGTGTCTTTCGTGTAGACGATCTCGTCGGCAAACATCTCGTCTTCGGCAAGCGACGTGATCTTGTTTGCCTTTACGAGAGTAACCAATAACAACGCCAACACAACAAACGCCTTAACGCGCAATGCCGTAACACTGCCTTTGATCAGCGGCCGCAGCAGCCATGTGCCCCACAACGCGACGCCCGCGTTGAGCATGCCAAAGATCAACGATGTGCGAATCAGCCCCAGGCGCGGCACGAAGAGAATTGGAAACAGGATCGAAGCGACGAGCGCGCCGATGTAGTCGAAGGCGAGCACCCGCGACACGAGCTCTTTGAATTCGATCTCGTCTTTCAGGATGCGCAGCAAAAGTGGTATTTCGAGACCGACAAAGACGCCGATCGCGAACACGACGAGATAAAGGACGACGTAGAAATAACTGACGCGTGAAAAGGTGAGAAACAACAGCGGCGCCGAGAAACCACCGAGCACAGCAACGGCGAGCTCGATGTCAACGAAGCGTCGCGCGAGTCCTTTATCGATGAAGCGCGAGAGCCAGGAGCCGACTCCCATCGCGAAAAGATAGATGCCGATGATCAGTGAAAACTGTGTGACCGAGTCGCCCAACACGTAGCTTGCGAGCGTGCCCGCGAGCAGTTCGTAGATCAGTCCACAAGTGGCGACGATGAGAACATTGAGAAAGAGTAGTGGCGGGCGCTTCATAGGGAGGGGTATCTCTGCGTATCTCTGCGATCTCTGCGTTAAAAAAGGTCCATATAACGCAGAGATCGCAGAGATACGCAGAGGGCCGCAGAGAATTTACCCGTGGATCGCTGCGGCAATAATGACGGCGCTGCCGAGGATAACGGCGGCGATCACGATCGCGAGGGCTATATTTTGATCGTCTTCGATCTCCTTCCGCACCGAAAACGGCGTCGCCTTGGCGATAATCAAAAAGGCGAGCGCAAAAACGATGAGCCCAAGCACCACGAAGACCACCGTAATGATAACTGTTGGCAATAATCCTTCGAGGGGAATTGCCAGGCCCCAGACGATTGAAGCAATTGGATCAGTCAGCATCATTTTCCTCCGTGCAGTCCGTAATGCCAGAAGTGGAACGAGCGATAGCCGTTCTGACGCGTGTCGGGTGGCAACTGGTGGCGCGAACCACCGGTGATCTCCCAACCGAGCATCGCGGCGATGCTATACAAGCTCACCACGCCAACCGCAAAAAGTGTGTAGAATGTTTTGAGCATAGAAGCCCTTTCAAACTAATCATCGTCATCATCCGAATGATCGCCGCCACCAAACATACTCTCCGACCAGCGCCGGCGTTCGAAACTAATGTGATAGAAACCCATGAGCACCGGAATGATCGACAACACGATTAACGCCGCCAGCAGATTGAAACCATGCGTCACGTTCTGCTCGATCTTCACCGTCACGACCGCCGGCTCCTGCCATCTCTCCCACTGCCCCTCGAGTCGCAGCACGTACCGCCCGGCCGGCATCGACGACGTGTATGCCGAATCAGTTTGCCCGCCTTCCGACCACGACTCACCATCCTCGACGCCCTGATAGTAAGAGATGTCGATCGGAAACGATTGGACCACGCCAGTCTCGTCGTTGATCAGATCGCCTTCGAGATAAACCCACGTATTCTGCACTGGGGACTCGCCGATGACCTTGATATTGCGCCGGCCCTCGAGCTGAAACGGCTCGCTGAAGAAAACCTGCGTGCCGTCTTCGTTCGGCAACGGCGCGAAGTTCACAGTTTGTGAAAAGACTTCTTTAGTCGATCCCGAAACCACGAACGTGACGAACCCGACCAACAACGTAATCAGCAGAAACGCGATCCAGTATTTGTAGATCCAGCCATGCTTGTAAGGTTGATTAGGCGCGACGTTCGAAGGGCGCGGCAGTCCGGTAACGGAAAATGCCTTCTCGATCTGCTGAACAGGGATATAAGTTCCGAGTGACCAGTTGATCTCGCCGGTCGTTCGACGTGGCTTTCCGCCGTCATCCGCCACGTAGACAGTCGACACTTCTTTCGACAGCATGTAAGGCGGCGCGATGTAATCAACGCCACGCACCTTCTCGCCGGTCTCGACCTTCCAGTAAAACTCCCCCAGCACGACCTCGACGTTCGCCTGCGCGTCCTGAAAAATCCGGTAGTTCTTACCACTATAACTGACCGATTTATCTGACTCGTTGACTTCACCCGGCGGCACGGCACGCACGTAGTTCCAATGATTGTCACTATGGACCAGCCAGCGAAAACCGATCTGTGGATTGTAAAGAAGATACTCGAACCAGAAGTATTGCGTGCCGTCGATGGTCACGCTGCGCGCCATCGCGCCGATGACCGTCATCTTTCCTTCCGGCACTTCGCCGGTCGTGCCGAGTGGAATCACAGGTTGAAACCATGGCTTCTCGAGCGCTTTGAGAAACTGTAGCTTGCCCTGATTCACGTCGAGCAGCGAGTTGCAGTTTGGACACGTGACTCGTTCGGTCTTGTCGGGCGCACGCAGTTCGAGCGGGCCGGCGCAGTTTGGACAACTCACCTGCGCCGCACCGACGCGACGTTCTTCACGTTCGGGTGTGCGCGTGGTCGTGATACCGATATCGGCGAGCGTGACTTGTTGGCCCAGGAAGACGAGCGGCGGAGTTTGGTTGTAATCGAGTGTGCCAAACGCACCATCAGCGCCGGACAGATCCGCGTAGTAGTACGTTTCGCCGGGAGTTAAGAGATAAGGTATCTCGCCTTTGGCGCCGAGCGCGGTGGCGCGTCCGGTTTCAGCCACCATGAGGGGCGTGGGCCATGGCAGACCGGGCACCTGCTGTCCGAGCTGGAGTTGATCGAACGACGGGACTTGAACGCCTTCGGGAATCGGATATTGAAAGGTGATGTAGAAACGACCCTGCGCTTCCGCGAGCCAACCGAGCCAGCCGTTCGAGAACGTCGCGTACCACTCGTCCCACTGCCCGCCCATCTCGTGGCCGAGTTGCGCGCGCCCGGTTAGTTCAAACGGCACATCTTTCCACTTGCCGCGCAGGCCGACGTCGAGAGGCGAACCGGTCTCGACCAGTTCGGCGACTTTGCCGAGATCTTTTAACTCGCGATCGGTGCGCGCGACTGCGGAACGACAGTACTGGCAGATCACGACGATCGACTGTCCGCTCTTGAATTCAACCGGTGCGCCACACGAAGGGCAGTTCGCCACCAGCACGCTCATTTAGCGGCTCCTGCGGTGGCGCGGGTGTTCATTCGTTCGAACACACGCACGTTGACTTCAGTTGCGCCGAGCAGTTCTTTGAGTGTTGTTTCCCAGGACCATGAGTCGCGGTTGCGACAGCAGTAGAGATTGAACGTCGCCGCGCGAAACTCCGGATACGTGTGGCAAGTTAGATGAGATTCGGAGAGGAGTGCGAGCCCACTGACGCCGCCGGGATGATCGAATCGATGCCACGCGATCTCACCGAGCACGTTGAGATCGAGATCGCGTATGACGCGATCAAAAACTGCACGCAGGCGATCGAGATCTGCAAGCGCCGCCGCGTCGCATCCGCTTGCGTCGATGAGCCATTCGGTTCCCAAAGTCATGTTATCCACAGATTACACCGATTATACAGATTTATCTGTGAAATCTGTGGATGGTTTTTATTCTCCATCAAGGGACGCGTGTGGGAGAACTGAGGGTGGGATCGGTTCGAGGAAGCGCGAGAGCGTGGGCGTGCCATCGGTTTCCGGGCCGCGGTAGATATCAACCGCCGGATAAACGAAGTGCAGCTCCTTCTTTGCGCGCGTCGTGGCGACGTAGAGCAGCCGGCGCTCCTCGTCGTAATCGTCAAACTCATCCTGAAAACGGCTCGACGGAAACCAGCCATCCGTCATCCAGATCACAAACAGGTGGTCCCACTCGAGACCCTTCGCCGAGTGCACAGTCGAGAGCGTGACAAAACCACTGCTGCGTCGCGGCGCGTTGTCCTGTGCGGTCGCTTCAGCCGGATCGAGTGCGATGTCGTCCAACAACTTCGCCGGCGTCTTGTAACGCTTCGCGATCGTTTGCAGGTGCTCGAGATCGCGACCGCGACGTTGCACGTCGTCGTACTTGTTCTTCAACAGCGGGCGGTAGAAACGCAACACCGCCGATAGTTGCTCGCCGGGCGTTTTGCATTCCAGCATCGTCACGAACACACGCGCCATGCGCAATAGTTGTGCCTTGTAAGCCGGCCGGGCAGGAAAGCGAATCAGCTTCTTGAATATGCCCGCTTTCCTTCTCGCCGCCCGAGCCTCGCGCTGCTCGACTCCGAGGTGCTCGAGTATCTGATACACCGTCGCATCACCAATATGATCTATCAACTTCAAAGCGCGAAACCACGAAAGCGTATCCGAAGGCTTTACGACGATGCGCAGAAACGCAAGCGCGTCTTTGATATGCGCCGACTCCGCAAACCTGATCCCGCCAAACTTACGAAACGGAACACCAGCACGCCCGAGCTCGATCTCCAAATCAAACGAATGCGAACTCGATCGAAAGAGCACGGCGATGTCACTCAGCGGCGCGCCCTCTTCACGCAGCTCAACAATGCGCTGCGCAACAAAACGCGACTGTTCGTTTTCGTCACGCGCGCTCACGACTACCGGCGGCTGACCACCATCGATACGCGAGTAAAGCCGTTTCTTATAGCTCTCCTTCACGTCGCTGATGATCGCGTTGGCGACGTCGAGTATCGGTTGTGTACTGCGGAAGTTCTCTTCGAGTTTGATGATCTGCGCAGACGGGAAGAGCTTCGGAAACTCGAGCATGTTGCGATGACTCGCGCCGCGAAACGAATAGATCGACTGAAACTCGTCGCCGACAACCGCGACGTTATCGTGGCGCGCGGTCATCAGTTTCACGATCTGCGCTTGTAGCTTGTTCGTGTCCTGATATTCATCGACCATGATGTAGCGATACTGATCGCCGAGTTGTTCGCGCATTTCGGCACTCGATTCAAGCGCCTCGCTCAGACGCACGAGCAGATCGTCGTAGGTGAGCATGTGGCGACTGCGTTTGAAATCCTCAAACGACTTGAACAGCGTTTCGAGATTGCGTCGCTCGTCAACAAACTGCGGGTACGTTTGATTGAGCACCTGTTTCAACGACTGCACTTTGTTGACCATCATGCTGAAGATCGCAGCGATCGTACGTTTGCGCGGAAAATGCTGGGCTTTTGTGATGCGGATCTGGCGACGCAGCAGATCGATCAGATCTTCAGTGTCGCTCTGGTCCAACACGGTGAAGTTTTTGGCGACGCCCGCCTGGTCGGCAAACTTGCGCAACACCGAATGGCCGAGCGAATGGAACGTACCGCCCGAGACACGCTGGCAACGCGCATCAGCAAGCGCCGCCGCGCGCGTGAGCATGCTGGCCGCGGCGCGTCGTGTAAACGTCAACAACAGGATCGATTCAGGCTTCACGCCGACCTCGACGAGACGCGCCACGCGATAGACGAGCGTGCGCGTCTTGCCGGTGCCGGCGCCGGCGACGATGAGCAATGGACCATCCGTAGTCGTGACGGCTTTGAACTGCGCCTCGTTTAGTTCCTTCTCATAATCGATCACGCGCGACTGATCCCCAGTGCGCTTCAGCACCAGCCTCGTTCGCGCCGGCGCGACGAGCAAAGTTTTCCCCAACTCCAGATTGCGTTTGATCGTCTTGAGCTCGTCGGCGAGTTCGTTGATTGTTTGATAGCGTTCCTTTGGCGACTTTGCGAGCGCTTTGGCGAGAACGCGTTGTACCTCAAATGGCAGCTCGACTTTGCCATCGGTCGGAAAGCTCGGATCGCGGTGCAGAATCGCGTGCATCGTGTCGATGCGATTGTCGTGTACGAAGGGCGCTGCGCCGGTCAACATCTCGCAAAGCACGACGCCAAACGAAAAGACATCGCAACGGCGATCGACGCGTTGGCCCAACAACTGTTCGGGCGCCATGTAGTTGACCGTGCCCATCAACGTGCCTGACTGAGTTTGAACCCCGAGAACTAATGTTTTTTGTTCACTGTCGGCGACGAGCGCTCGTTCTCGCTCGGCGACGAGCTTGGCGAGTCCGAAGTCGAGAATCTTCGCGTAGCCGTCGCGACTGAGCATCAGGTTCTCGGGTTTCAGATCGCGATGAATGATGCCGAGCTCGTGAGCGCGCGCGAGGCCCGACGCGAGTTGAATCGCGATATCGAGCGTCTCTCGCAATTGCAGATCGTTTTTTGTGATCTTCTGACGAATGGTGTCGCCCTCGACGTACTCCATCGCGATGTAAGGCCGGCCATCGTCCTCGCCGACTTCGTAGATGGTGAGAATGTGCGGATGGTTCAACGCCGAGGCAGCGCGTGCTTCCTGAAAGAAACGGCGGCGGCGGTCCTCCTGTGAGACGTATTCAGAAGGGAGCAGCTTGAGGGCGACGACGCGCTGGAGTTTGTTATCGTAAGCTTTGTAGACCGCGCCCATTCCACCGGCGCCGATGGGTTCGACGATCCGGTAATGAGCAATTGTTTTGACCGGCAGGGGCTTCATCTTTGAGGGACGTTCAATTGTACTTAATCAATTCCCTAATTAGAACTGGAATCGTAGAATTGTCGTATCCATAACGATTTCCAAACAGGAGCTGCTTATGCTGTGTCCACGTTGCGCCTTAAACCAGAGTGACGAGATTAAGTTCTGCACGTCTTGTGGCGCTAACCTGCAGGCCGTGCGCGAAGCGCTCGATGCACCCGAAAAGAAGTTTGACTGGGGTAACACCTGGGTGGCCGAGATGTTTATGTCGGGCCAGGCGGCCGAAATACGCAAGCGCGAGATGGAACGACAGCTCGGCATTACGCCCGAAGTCAAGCGTTACAACGAGATTAAGGCCGGCGTGATCGTGAGCTGTGTCGGTATCGGCGTGTCGATCTTTCTCTTCTTCCTCATGATGGGGGTTGCAGCGAACGCGCCGCCAGGGGATGCCGAAATACTCACGCGTGTGTGGGTCGCGGGAGTTATTCCATTCATGGTTGGATTGGCGTTGATCATCAATGGCCTGTTCGTGAGCAAGAAGATGATCGAGGTCATGGAACGTGGGCGGAAGGAACCTGACGCGCTCGAGGATGGTCCAACTCCTCGTGGGCTGCGCGCAGCGGACACAAGTGAGTTCATACCGGCGAACATGAGCAGTGTTACCGATCAAACTACCCGGCATCTTGAAAACGCTGAGCGGAAGATTCGATGAACAGGATTTCAGGGTTAGAGAAGAGTCAGGCGCCATGGCATCTGCGCTGGTTCTACACGACGATGCGCAAGATGTTTGGTAAGGATCTAACGCCGGTCAAGCAACAGATGCGGCTGCCGGGGATGGTTTGGGGCAGCATCGCGATGGAAGCGGGGCTGGGGCGAAAGCGGAAAGTTTCGTTGAGGTTTATTCAACTGGGTAAGGTGCGAACCGCTTCACGTATTGGGTGTCCCTTTTGAGTCGACATCAATTCTGCCGTTGGCAGAAAAGCGGGTTTGAGTGATGAGAAGTTGCTGGCTGTCGTAAAGAATGATCTGTCGGTGTTCTCGGATGTCGAGAAGCTCGTGATCGAGCTCGCGGATGAGATGGCTAACACGCCGGCGAATATTTCTGACGAGTTGTATGCGCGACTGCGTGAGAAGTTTTCCGAGGAGCAGTTGTTGCAACTAGGCGGACAGCTCTCATTCGAAAACTACCGCGCCCGATTGAATCGCGTCTTCGATGTTGGTAGTGATGAACTATATCAGCCACAAAAAGGCACAAATCTTCTTTTTGTTATGAGCCTTTTGTGCCTTTTTGTGGCTAACTTTTGGTGAGATTCTCTAATTCTTCGGGTGTGCGGGGCCAGTCGTCTTTCAATAGACGTGAAAGAGCGCGGTCGGCGAGTAGACGTCCACCTGTCTGACACGTCGGACAGTAATTCGTTTCATTCGATCCGTAACGAATCCGCTGAATCTTGCTCCCGCAACGCGGACACGGCTGACCGTATTTACCATGCGTCGCCATATCAGGCCGGAATGCCGTCACCTTCTCCGGAAATCCCTTCACTGCTTCCGCGCGCAAGCGCTCAACCCACTCAGTCAGCGTTCGCTTGATCGCCGCAAAGAGTCGTTCAACTTCTTCATCCCCAAGTTTTTGAGTGAGCGTAAACGGAGATAAGCGAGCATCGAAGAGAATCTCGTCTGAATAGGCATTACCGATGCCGCTGAGGATACGTGGATCGGTGAGGGCGCGTTTGAGCGTGTGATTCTTCGCGCGGATCGCTCGTGCAAACTCTTCCGCGGTGGCGTCAAATACTTCCAGACCACCCGGATTCAAATTCTCGAGTCCCGCCTTACCCTGGACCACGTGCAGCGACGCGCGTTTTTGCGTGCCCGCTTCAGTCAACGTCAGACTGCCGGTGCTGAACTCAAACACGGCCACACTACGACCTTTGGCAGCCTTGGCGCGCTCGTCGTACCAGTGCAACCTGCCGGCAATCATCAGGTGCAGCACGAGCCACAGATCTCCTTCGAGTCCGAAGCAGATCCGCTTGCCAAGCCTGCGCAACTCGACGATCTTTTTACCTTCGACACTGGACAGAGGCGGCACGGCGGTGCGCAAAAGAAAAGGACTTGCGACGCGCACGCGTTTGAGAGTACTGCCTTGAATTCGTTTCTCGAGAGCCTCGATGTAAACAACGATGTCCGGCAGTTCAGGCACTAATTCTTCTGCTTAAACAGTATTTCGGCTCTTGATCATCCGCCAAATCCAAAGCACAAGAATAGCGCCGAGTACCGAAAGCAGCAGACCCGCGGGTTGAAATCCTTCCGTGTTATTTCGCCAAATGGCCATACTCACCAGGCCGCCGAGAATCGAGCCGACAATGCCCAGCACTATCGTGGCGATGATGCCCATCGGATCTCTTCCGGGCATGATCAGACGCGCGAGTGCACCCGCGATTAACCCGATGATTAACCACCAAATGAAATTCATCATCTTTCTGTCCTCCCTTGTGTGACCGCTTTATACCACTCATTTAAAGCGTTAGCCACCTCTGCAGCCCTCTGCGCACTCTGCGTTTTTAATGCAAATCTCCGCGGGCGGTTTATTTGATCTTCTTCGCGCCGTACAACTCAAAGAATAAAAACTCGATCTTCCCGCTCTTTCCTGGCACGAAGACGACCTCGTTCTCGTTCTGTTCACCAAACGTAAACTTCCGCTCCCCGCTCTTGGTCATTACTGAATCTTTGCCGTCAAACTTCATGTACAACTTGCCGTCTTTCACCGACACGTCCCACGTTTGCGGCGCGTGTGAGTAGACACCAACGTACTCATTCATCTCTGACGATGTCGCTGGCGAAATAGGCGCAGGCTTCTCGGGCGCTTCGTCTTTCAATCCCAGTCCGAGCTGCGTCGCTTTGTTCAAAGTCTTGCGCAACGTCTCGCCGCTCTTGTTAGTCAACACGATCACGGCGAACTTCCGCGACGGCACCATCTGAATCATCGATCCGTAACCACGACTGAATCCGCCATGCGCGACAAATTCGTAATCCTTGTACTTGAAGATCGTCAGGCCATAGCCGTAGTACGAATCGGTCTCGCCGGGAACTGGGACGTGATGTTGGACCATCTGATTGATCAGCGACGTTGAAAGTACCTGCTTGCCGTCCACTCGACCGTCGTTCATCAAAGCTACTACCCAACGCGACAGATCTTTTGAGTTGGACCACATCGATCCCGCCGGCCACATCGCGACATTATTGAACAGCGGCCGCAGAATCGCCGGCTTCCCGTTTTCGACTGCGTGACCGATAGCAAAGGGATAAGTGATTGCCATGAACGGTCGCAGCGTCGTCCGTTCCATTCCGATGGGTTTGAAGAGCAGTTCATTCATCGCATCCGCGTAAGGCTTGCCGTACAGCTCTTCGACAACAAAACCTGAGAGCCAGTAGCCGGGACTCGAATAGGAATAAATCTCACCTTGATCGGCAAAGAAGACGTCGTCTTTCCACGAATGTACCATGTTGCCGAGTGCGGGGTCGTCACTCGAGATCACGGGCGCGGCAAAATCTCTGACCCCCGCGGAGTTGCTCAACAGGTAACGCGGCGTAATCTGGCCCACGCGGCCGTTCAAGCCTTTGACACGATTCGCTATGGGTTCGTTCATCTTGATCTTGTCTTTTTCGGCGAGTGTGAGGAGTGCAGCGGCAGTGAACATCTTCGTCGTTGAGCCGAGTCGAAAAAGCATCTCGGGCTGCATCGGCGCGTTGGTCTCCACGCTCGCGACACCGAATGCCTTCTGATAGATCACCTGATCGCCGCTGATTACCGTAATCACCGCGCCCGGTGTGTTCTTCTCTTTGAGTTCTTCGGGAACGAGTTTGTCTAGTTCACTGAAGTCGATCGCGGGTGGACTGGCGGGTTTAGCACTCGTTGGGTCATGAGGTTTAGCTGTCGATTGCGTAACAAGAATACTCAGGCACAAAGTGATCAAGCACAGTTTGCCGGCGACTCTTTTCATGTTCGATGAGCTCCTGAAGGATTTGGGCGCGAGCATGGTGCATACGCACCGGCGCGTCTCAAGGTTCTTTGGATAGAGTCCAAATAAATGAAGGCGCGAAGCCCGCGGCGAGGCGCGGGCTTTCGGAATCAGAAGTTTCTGCCGGTCTACTTTTTATCGGGGCAACTCGGGCAGCTGGTCGGGCACTGTGCTATGCATGAGTTGTAGATCTGACAGCAAACTATCGTGTTGCCATCGCATTGCTGGAAGCGCTCCAGGCATCTGGTGCAGCAAGTTGTTGATTGTGGATTTGTCGGGGGAGCCAGTAGTGCTGTCAGGCATAGTACAAATGCAGCTATCACCAGCACTCGATAACGCAGCGATCTGATCGTTCTCGACTTTGTCATCACGTTGACGCTCCTTTGTGGTTTGCTTTGGACGCCTATATATCACTCCAACCCCACTTTCACAACTTTTTATCGGCGGTAGTACGTTTGACTAACCCCGCAAGCGCCTCGCGCTGGTGCCGCGGCTATCGATCTGAAACGTCTTGTGCGATCCGGAACATTGAAAATTCTTGGCGCTAGTCCACATCGATGCCAAGGCGATCCACGCACTTGAAGAGCGACAAGCCTCCCCTTCGAGTTTTGCCGGATCCGCGTTGGGATCAGTAAGCACCGAAAGGTCTGGTCCAGTTGATTCCGCAACGTGATCGGGACCCTGAAGATGCGACGCTTTCACACCGCCGCTAAGCACGCCGAAGATCAATGCGAACACGAGAGCGATGACCGGACCCCAGCTAACGATCATGATGCCCAGTCCGAGAAACACCGGAACAACCAAATCGTCCCAGAACGAGAACGCGCTTAAATCCGGCATGAAGCTGCGATTGAGTCGTCCCCATGCGACCTGGCTGATGACGTGCGAGATGCATCCGAACATGATCATCCACGCCACTAAGCTGCCGCGGAAACCTGCCAGCAAAAGAAATGCATAGATCAGCGCACCACTAACCAATGCGCTCTTGTGTTGTAACGGGTAGCGAATGGCGCGAACGAAATCCTCCATTCCGAAGCCGGAACTCTGAAACTCCATGCGAGCCGTCTTTTCTGTTACTGCCCGATATTCATGGCACAAGTCACCGCACAATGGACACACCGGCACCTTTTCGCGCACGAACTTCGGGCAGACCGCACAAAAAACCGCACGGCACATTCGACAGACATACTCCGGTTCCGCTTCCGGATGGTTATGGCAAACATTTGTACCAGGTGGCTCCTCAACTCTCGCCGGTTCTGCCGTTTGCGAAGTGCTGTACGCAGGATTGGACTCTACGAAGGCTTCAAACGAAGTGCTTACCGATACCGGCGCAGGCGCAGTATCTCCATTGAACGCGCCTTTGAGTTTTGGAACGCGGCCGGCTTCGATCCAGCTCAAGTTACCTTTGCTGACTTTGTCTGTGGGTAGGACGCAACCTTCGACGATCCATTGTTTCAACGTCTCGAGATCAGTTTCGAAAATTCCTTCAACTGTACTCACACGCCAAACTTCAAGTTGTGCACTCATGATTTGTCCTCGTGGGAGATGGCAGGTTGCAACAGGACTGCCGGGTGGTGAGTCGAAAGCCGCTTCCTGCCGCCTATCAGGGGGCACAAGAAGATGCCTACGAGGAACTGCGAAAGTACATGCGACTCGCCGATGCAGAGGCGGGGCTGGAAAACGCTGAGAGCAAAGAGGACCCTGAGCTACGGTTAATGAACGCCTGGAGTCTCTAACTCAATAATGTCTCGCTCGTTGTAGGGGGCGGCCACGGAGGGCCGCCCCTACAATTACGCCCTCAACCACCTTATGGTCCAAGGGCGCCGCCGTTGATCCAGTTGAGAATCTCCGTTGCATCGTTGATTCCGTCCCCGGGAACGTCCGTATCGGTAATTTCCAGGTTAGGACCACCCTGCGGCATGCGAGATCCGCCATTCCCAAGAATTCGCTGGTATAGCAGACTCGCTCCAGGATTACCGGCCACGATGTAATGCGACGACCCATCTTTCGCGATCGCGTTGAGTATACTGTCGTAAACCTCGTCCACCGTTCCTCCAACCGCAAAGTTCGCGTTACCTACAACACTGTGACAAGCGGTGCAATTGTTAGTAAGTATTGGATAGATCTCCGTTGCGAACAACGACGTAGGCGTAGTGCCCGGCTGGAAGAACAGACCGCACTGGGAATTTGCCGCCGCCGCCCAACCCGGAAAATTCTGCCCATAGAGCTGGAGAAATCCCGGCATGTTTGGATTCAGGCTGGTCCAGAAAATATCGTTCGTTCGTTTCGCATGCGGCATGATCTTCTGGTTGCACACTCTGGACTGGACCGTGCCAATCGAGTTTTGGAAGTCGACCATGTTCGTGAACGCCGGCGCGCTGAATGGCAGTGCAACGTGACATGTACGACACGAGCGAGCGAAGACGTCACGATAGAACTTGTGATTGTCGGACGCCGGATTGCCGCCATCCCAGTTGGTGATGACTGCGTTCTCCTGTTGACTGGCTGCCGCCGCCGGATTGATCGCATCGATCATCTCGACTATCGCAGTTCCGTTGGCGCCGTTACCAACAGCTACTTCCCTGACGATATCTCTGTTCAGGTTCTTGAAAGCCGTCTGCTGCGCGGCTTTTGTTTTGGCTGCCGGAAAGTTATAGAGATGCAGATCAAACGGCAGGAAGTTTGACTGCATGCTCATGATGTCGTTTCGACTGGTGAATGCCCCTTTCTGCGGTCCTAACGGATCAGGTCCGGCTGGTTCACTAGCCACCTGACCGCCGTGGCATATCACGCACAACTGCGGCACAGGTCGTTCGCCAAAGCCGTCCAGATCTGCTTTTTTGATCGTTGGCCCCGTAGGATCGTTAGTGTTGTAGACGTAAAACTTAACCGCCCGGTTGTTGTCAGGAAACTCGACCGGATTCGCGACCTCGTTTTCGACACGTGAAAACTCCATCGCCACCGTCGCGTCAGGATTCAAACCTGCAAGCGCATGATCGGCATCGATCTGGTCCACCTCGAAAATCGGCGGCTGCCCGAAGTTGGTCACATAACACGCAATGTCAAAAGCGCCATCACTCGCTACGTTGCGCCGGCAGTGCATGTCTCGACCGAAGCCGAGGTCTCCGGAGTTTGCGTATTGAGCATCCCACTCGACTTCGTTTGCATCGAGAGGGTGGCCGAAATCATTCTTCGACTTGAACTCATTGAAATTTTCCCGTAGCGAACGCGGATCAGCTTGCTCGTAGTAATCCTCTGCTCCCGTTACCACAGCCGTAGCCACAGTCGGATCAGTGGTATTCAATTCAGTGATATTGCTTGCCTGAAAGTAGAAGCCTTGCAAAAACTCGAGTCCACCACTCAACGGCGGAACGCCAAGGTTCGTAAGCGTCACTCGCGATCCGCATGGACCAGTAGGTACGCCACCGTTTTCAGCGTAATAAGTACCATCCGGGTTCGCAGGCGGAAGGTTGGTGGCGGAAATCTGTGGTCCACCGGTGTTCACAACAAATATTCCGGCCGGCACATCGCCGGCAGAACCATCGGGCTTAGTACCGGAAATGATCGGCGTCAGCACGATGTTTGTGTTGTTGGGCAGGTTGTAAATGACGTTGCTCTTGGTCGAATCAACGTTGAGTGTGCGCACTTGAATCACATTGGGATTTACGACTGACGGTGGCATCGTCACCTCGACGTTGAACGGCAGTGTGAAACCTGCGCCGGGGTCAACTTCAACTGCCACACAGGATTGTCCTGACTTGAGAATGTCAGCATTCATCACGGAGAAGTGTTTGATCTTCTTCACGTACGCGGCACTCGCGCCTGATCCGGTAAGTGTGGCGACACCGTCCTGCTCCCAAACACCTGTCTGCTCGTTGTAGTAGAGGAAGGGTATTGTGGGTGGCGGAGTTGCGCCGCCGACAATTTGCGTTATGTCGACCGGAATTCTCATCGTTGCTTCCATACCCGATTTGAGATTGAAGCGCTGATTGCCGGCTCGAATCTCAACACTGCCCGCGCCAAAGCTTTCCATACTGCGAGCATTGCCGCTTTGATCCGTCGCGGAATAGTCACCCGGCATTGAACTCCCGTTGGTCAGATCAACTGTCGAGAGTGCGACGTCTACATTCCCGGTCGGCGCTTGTTTTGTAGTCATATTTTCCAAAGCGTTTGGAGGGATCTCCAACTCGATACCGTTCCGACACGGCACGGTGGTCGTGGTTTGAGTGTCGCTTTTGAACCTGGCGAGTTGAGCGAATGTCCGCGGCAATAGCAGATTACTCCTACCCAACAAACGCATGACACCCTCAAACGCCTTCCGATCTCGACCTCCGACTTCCGAGAGCGAGCGAGCATTGCCGCGGCCGTCCTGCCATTCAAAGAGACCCTGGCCCAGGTATTTACTCCAATCCATCTTGCTGGTTACTGAACCCTGGCAGTCGCGCTCTCCGCGTTTATGTTGAAGTTTGATTGGTTGCGTTGGATCTACAGAAAAGACCTGCGCGGGCCGAAGCACCCAGCGTCCACCGGTAATCGAGCCCGTATAGATAAACGAGACGGTCCCGTAGGTAGTTCCGGCGGTGCTGCGAGCCGTTAGGACATATTTGTCAGCAAGGGGAACCTCAAAGCTGAATCTGCCGGCGCTGTTTGCGTTCGTCGTGCGCCCGTTGACTTGCACCTGCGCGCCGGCAACGCCGTTTCCGTTTGGATCGACTATCGTTCCGCTAAACGGCACACCGCCTGATTTGGCCATTACGGAAAACGAACTTCGCGCGTAACCACCGCGGTTGTCACTTACGAGCACCGTGACAGGAAAACGTCCGGCACGACTCGGAACAGTCCATGGGACTTCGGAATCGGTTGTTGGTCCAACTACCACTCCGCCCGGCAAGACCCAACGATACTCAAGCTTGTCGCGCTCGCGATCTTCGGCGACAGTCTTCAACCTCACCGCACTGCCTGGCGCCGCCAGTTGTAATCGTTGGCTGCCGTTGTTTGCCGACATCACCCGAATCTTCGGCTTGCTGTTACGCAGTTGAAAATCTATCGGGTAAGTGCGGCCTGCCAGTAATTTTGTTTGTTTGCGGATGCGTCGCTCGAGCGTCTCTTTCTCGATGTTCGCGCTCAAAATAAAGTCGCGATCAATTGGCACTGAAGGGATGATGTATTCACCGAGGTTATTAACGTAAGCGTCGTATCTCGTCGAACCACCTACGTTAAGTTTCACACGTCCGAATGCGTTCACCCCGAGAAACGGATCGAAGCCGCGCGGAACGCTGCCGTCAGCTAAAAGCACATCGCCAAAAATTGCTGCGGCTTGTGAGTTTCGCGGCAGCGGCACTCGCAATGTGCCGAGGTATTGCGAAGTGCGGAACAACCTGAACTGGTTTTGTGGACAAAAGCGCGGGAAACCCTCTGCTTCAATACACACCATGAACGTACCGGTTTTGTCAGTCTTGATGGCGAAGCGTCCGCTCAGGTCAGTCAACGCTGAGTCAACGGGTTGATTGGTATTATTGAACGGCACGAGGAAGACCTTCGCGTTTGGCAGTGCGATGTCTTTAATCTTTAGGGCAGAGGCGCTCTCGACGGTGCTCGTGACACCCGCAGCGACAAAGCCTCGCACAAAGAGAGTCTTGCCTGGGCCCTGTGCCTCAGTCGGGCGAGGACGAGTCACAATCCAGCCACAGATACAGGAGAGGATCAGGATTACGATGAGCTTTAGTTTGAGAGAATTCATAGTGACCTCGTTGGGTAGAAGGTTTCATTGGACACACGACGCCGTTAAGGAACGGAGGTCCGATCCAGTTGTCTTGCTGGTTATGAATTAGGAACGGGAAAACGTGTCAGGGAAAATACGCCGAGGTAAATACGCCGAAGGCGGTAAAAAGAGACGATTCCGAGAATGATCAGCAAGATTTTCATGACGCAACCCGGAGAAAGTATTCAAGAGAAGTGGTCATGAAATACTTAATCCGCATCGGTCTTGCGTTGTTGACGACTCTGTATCACTACGACTTCACCGCACAAACACAAGGCAAATCGACTTGCTCCGAAGGCTGGTACGTCACCGGTTACTACGTCCCGCGAGAAGACGAACTACCCGGCGCTATGGAGGAGATTACTGTTGAACGTGTCGGTAATCTGAATTTCAGCGAGGACTTCCTTAGCGAAACGCGCACCGAAGGTTGGGGAATCACACGTTTCGGTTGGGCGCTCGGTTATTACTCGGGCGGCTGGCACCGTTCCGACGCCGGCCCGCTCGACGCTTCGGGCAAGCTACTCACTGACGGCGCTATTGCGATCGATCGTTCTTTAATCCCGCCCGGCGCACAAGTGCAGATTTCAACGCTGCCGAGCCCCTGGTCGTCTAAGATATTTCGCGCGAGTGACGTTGGCGCCGGCATAACGGGCCAACACATCGACGTCTTCACCGGCACGGGGCGTGCTGCGGAGCAGGAAACTTTCCGCATAACGTCAAATAACAATCGTGTCTGTTTCACTACGGACGCCCGTCAGGGGCTTTGAATAGAATTCTTGAACCTGAGAGTCACTGAGTAGGGCACAGATGCCGCTATGATTCGGCCACAACCCTCATCAAGCGGTTGGTCAGATGCGAAGATCTTCCTAAGCAGGATCGAAAGCAAGATCGTGCTTGTGATCTTTATCCTCGCGTTTGTAGTCCGTGCTTTGTATGCCGGTTCGAGATTGTGGTGGTCCGGCGATTCACCCTGGTATGTGGACGTAGCCAAAAATATCGCTTTTCGTCATTCGTTCGAACTGACAACGGGTATCCCAACAGCATCGCGTCCGCCGCTTTATCCTTTCCTGATTGCTGTTTTCTGGTGGACGGACAAGGCGCCAATAACCGCGGTGATACTTGTGCAGATCATCTGTAGCGCCGGTACTGTAGTTCTTGTATACCTGATCGCGAAAGATCACTTCTCTCACCGGGTGGCTTTAATAGCTGCACTAGGCGCCACCTTTGCTCCAATGACTGTGCACTATACGGCAGTAGTACTATCGGAATCAGTGTTTACTTTTCTGCTCGTTCTCGGAGTTTTCTTTTGGGAACGTAATCGCGGTCCGGCAGCCGGACTTGCATTTGGACTTGCTGCCTTGACCCGCACTATCGTCATTCCATTTCTAGCCTGCCTGGCATTACTGACACTCTTGCCACCGTGGCGAAACAACCGGCGCCTGTATCTTCTTATTTTCGTAACCGCGATGGGCATCGCGTCGCTATGGACCCTGCGTAACGCTATGGTGTTCAGACGATTCATTCTTGTCCAAACAACTGGTTATGGGCTCAATCTCTTTGCGGGGACCATAGAAACCCAAATGTACGGCGATGAGGGTTGGACTAAAGTTCTCAAGGAGTTAGCCTCTGCCAAAGAAAATACACAAGACGAGGCCAGCGTAGATCATACATATATGCTACGAGCATTGGAGCGGATTGAGAGTGATCCCGCACAATACTTAAGAACCCGCCTGAGGCAATATCCGCGTTTGTTTCTGCATAGTGGTGATTACCTGCTTGGTAGCCGCAACCTCACCTTTGGGGAGGCCTTACACGAGCGTAAGGCTTTGGTGGTCATATTCAAGGTAGGTTTCATACTTGGCAATGTCGCAGTTTTCCTGTTAGCGATCTACGGTATTTTTCTCGAAAGGAGACGTTTTGTCTTACTGAGTCATATCATTCTCTTTCCGATATTCCTTTGCCTCATACATTTGCCTATGTGGATTGAAAGTCGCTACAGCTTACCGATGATGCCACTAGTGCTAATACTTGCAGCTCGCGGAATAGAAGGGCTATGGGAATGGTTTTACAGTACAACGTTATTCAACAGAAGGTCCTCATCACCTCCAACAATTACGACCAATGTCACGGCACGTCCGTGAGAACGCATTCTTGCGCGCGATTGAGGGAATCTAACACTGATTTTCGCGTTAATACCTCAAGCAGGGACAATTGCCCAGGAGGTTTCTGGACCAGGGCTTTGTGAATTGTTGGGCCTCCCAGTAAACAGCTACCTGCTTCTGTTACAAGGAGCGAAGCGAGTCCGGGACCTTTATTCTGGTTCAGTTCTGACGCTTAAACTCAGCGGCATCTCCAGCGCAGATCTGAACAACCCACCATTTAAAGTGCCGACCCGAACCGGCAGGAGGATTAGTATGTCTGAGCAACCAAAGGGACCTCAAAACACTTCCGATTCAGGGAGTAATGGCCAACATGACATTCAACCTGACCAGGAAGCAAAAATGAAAACAACTAACACTCACAGCTCCTACGATCTCGAAGATTTCAGTCAGAACCGAATAAATCTCGGACAACAAAAAATTAATTACCTCGTTACGGAGGTCGACGAAAAAATCGTAGCCGCACTCAAGGAATTAAGTTATGCGATTGCGAAATTGGCCGGCGACAAAGTCGACCTGCGGCCAGTGGACCGTGCAATTGAAGAAGTTTCCACCGCTACTAAAAAAGTTGCGGGTGAATTTCCACCGGGCTGCGGAAGACCAGGTGGGAGCGAAGAGTAGTTTGAACTAATAGCGATCGATCTACGCAACCTACTGCGGCGACAGGGAATAGACATCAACGTTCACTAATCATCGTCACGTCACTGACGTTAGTTCCACGTTGACAAGCTATTTGCTTGAAGTCGGGTGACCAGGCGTATGCGTAGATCCGATCGCTGTTGAAATTCGTGAGCTGTTTTGACCTTCCCGTGTCGAGATTGTAACTCCAGATGTTTGCGTAGCCATTCGTATCGGCTATGTAACTCAGTTCGCGGTTGTTTATCCATTGGACGCGTTGCCATTCCTGATTAGGAACCTCAAAGCGATTCAAAGGCTGGCCACCCTGAGCCGAAAAAATGGCCACGTCACGAGTACCTGATTCGAGGTTATAACGACACGCGATGGCTTGACTGTCGGGTGAGAATGCCGGCATACGATATTTTTCAGTCACTTTTATCGGCTCGCCGCCGTTCATCGGAATTTTCCAAACGCTTACCCCCGAGCTGGCGACATTATCGTAAGCAACCCACTCATTGTCCGGCGAAATGGAAGGATAGAAGTTGCCGTCGCTGAAGGTCAGTTGTTTCAGATCGCTGCCATCATCAGCGTTCATGCGCCATATGTTGAAAGGACCATTGCGGTTAGACGCAAATACGATAAAACGGCCATCGGCTGAGCAGGCCGGGAGGTAGTTGTCCCCCACGTTCGTCAGTGAGACTCGATTAGAACCATCGGGATCCATGCGCGAGATGTTTAGTTGATCCCCAACCACGGATGAGAACACGATCTTTCCTGTGCTGGTCCAACACAGGCCATAGTTTGTACCGACTCCGGGTGCAATCGAGACCGCGGTGGCTTTTTGAGACTCGCTAATAGTATCTACCCATATATTCCACGAGAGCTTCGTTCCCACTGTCACGATCTTGTTGCCGGATAAGCTGACTCCTGCATAATCATTGAGATCGGGAGTTATCATTTCGGCGGCGCCATCAGGAAAACTGATCCGCCATAGCCGCCGCGGTGAAGTTTTGCGTTCTCGAGCGCTGACGATCAAGCTGCCCATGTTTTCTTGCCAAGCCAGTTCGGCTATCCGGAACCACGATTGGCTTCCGATCCGTTGCTCATGCTTGTCGTTCGGATCAAAACCGACCAGATTCATATGAAAGCCGCTGTCCCAATGACTTGTGGGACAAACAACGAGGTTGCCATTCGGCGACCACGCCGGTCCATAGGTTGAAAACCGATCGCCATTCTTGCGGCTCGCAAGCACCTGCTCGTTCGAGCCGTCAACATTCGACAGCATCAACAGGAATTCAGATGTCGTTTCGTCATGGCGGACGAAAGCAAAGCGATCGCCCTGAGGAGAGAAGCTGATAGGACTATCCACTCCGGTCTTCAGTTTTATCGGGTTATTGCCGGGCCATGCGAGCTGATAGAGAGTGCCGGGCCCATTCTTCTCTGTACGCGTGAAGTAAAGATAATTGCTGTCTGGTGAGAACGTAATACCGAGATATTTAACATCGTCTGGAGGAACAGCGATCGACGAGCCGCCGTTTGCGATATTGGTTACGACCAGACGTTGCTTTCCTTTTTGGTCTTCGGCATGGGCCACCAATCTGCCATCATGAGAAATTGCTGAGCAGACCGATGTTCCTTCATTGGTGAGCGCTCTCGCTGGTTGCACAAAAACTGTCCCGGCTGTTTGTTGGACAGTCTGAACCGGGTTCACGGGTTCGTTGGCCCAACGTGTTATGGCCGGAAGGGCCACAAGCAAACCAAGTACGCCCGTGCCGGCGAAAATCGCCGCCGCCTTGTGTGTTCTAAGAGAGTCAGCAGTTAAGATCGCCTGCGACTTGAGTCGTGTGAATATCGTGGAACCAAAGCGAGGCTTCGGTAAAACGGGGCTTCCCACCGGTGCGTGAAAAACATGCGAGGCTTGTATCCCCCCGGATGAATTGCGCTCCAACTCTCGTGTATTACTTTTCAGATCAGACGTGAGCTTTGTGATCGTTTGATACCTTTGATCGCAGTCCTTTTCGAGTGCCTTCTTCACGATCTCGCGATACTCGATCGGTACTTCTTCAGGGAATGTGAGTTGTGCGGGCTCTGTCCTGAGAATCATAGCGACCGAATCGTTAGGTGCCTTGGCGTCGAAAGGGGTCGAGCCGGTCAGCATCTCGTAAAGCACAACGCCCAGACTCCAGATGTCCGTTCGCTCATCTACAGTTCTTTCGCGCAGTTGTTCAGGAGACATGTACTTGACCGTGCCCATCAGTGTTCGAGGCTCGGTCAGCACCACGGTTTGCACGTCATCACCAGGCTCTTGCTTCGGCAGTATTTCCGTAAGCTTCGCGAGGCCGAAGTCCACAACCTTCACATAGCCGTCGGGGCGCAGCATGATGTTCTCGGGCTTGATGTCGCGATGAACGATGCCCACTGCGTGTGCGCTGGCGAGCGCCGCCCCGACTTGAATAGCGATTTGCAAGGCGTCGAGAAGTTTGAGTGGACCACGCGCAAGATGATCGCGAAGCGTCACACCCTGGATGTGTTCCATCGCGATGAAGTGGCGGCCCGTGTCTGTGATCCCGATCTCGTGAATCACGCAGACGTTGGGATGATTGAGAGCCGAGGCGGCACGGGCTTCCTGTTCAAAACGAAGTACACGGCGAGAATCGGTGGCGAATTCCTGTGAAATGAGTTTGAGCGCGATGTTGCGTCCTAACTGTGCGTCGCGGGCGAGATAGATCTGGCCCATGCCACCCGCGCCCAATGGACAAAGGATTTCGTAGCGCCCTAAGGTTTGACCCGCGACAAACTCGCTCGCCCCGTCGGAGAGCATGCCGGCGGCAAATTCGTATGCTGGAGAAGTCAGAAAATTTTCGTTGTCGGCGTCGGCGGTGAGCAGGGCTTCAACCTCTTCCCGCATCGACGCGTCGTCTCCGCAAACTTCATTGAGATAATCTGAGCGCTCGGCAGGTGGGCAATCCTGGGCGGAGTAAAAAATCTCTTTTATTCGTTGCCATCTGTCATGGGTGATCATGGCGATTCTAGTTGTAGTCGCATAGTTGCCCTATAACGCGAGATCTGCCGCCCAAGTCCCTCAAGCAGGATCGTTCGTTCTGGTTAGCTCTCGCTTCAGGTAGGCTCTGGCGATTGTCCATTCGCGTTCGATTGTCGCGTGTGAGATTCCCATAACCTCCGCAGTTTCTCTAATTGTCAGGCCGCCAAAAAAACGCAATTCGACAATTCGTGCCTGGTCCGGATCGATCTGCTCGAGACAGTTCAACGCGTCGTGAAGCGCCAGCAGATCGGCGTCAGGCTGAGCGCCGAAACCTGCGATGTTTCTGAGTGACACGCAATAACGATCGCCGCCGCGCTTCGAGGCGTAGTGGGCGCGCGCGTAATCGATGAGAATACGTCTCATCATTTGCGCCGCGACTCCAAAAAACTGCGCCCGGTTCTGCCAAATCATGCTGTGCTGCTCAGAAAACTTAAGAAAAAGCTCATTTACCAGGGCGGTGGGTTGTAAAGTGTGCTCGCGTCGTTCGCGCCGAAGATAGGTGACGGCGAGGCGATGCAGTTCATCGTAAACAAGCGGCATCAACTCGTCGCGGGCGTCTTCCTCACCATTGCCCCATCTTTCGAGCAGTTGTGTGATGCCTGCGGACGAACGAGTCGGCATTCCTTTATCTCTTTCTGCTTGGCGAAACCATCAAGAATGTGAGTGGGCGATTGCAAGGCGCCCGTTTGGCGCTGATTCTAACATTTGAAAATATTTGAGGGAATCTACCAGCGGATTACGCGTTTAAGCTCAAAACAATCCTCGCCCCACGCCCCCCATTGGAACAAAGCGGCCGAGGCTGCCCGGATCCTCCCAAATGCCCGGATCCTCCCACTCGCGCCGCTTTGTTACCAATGGGGTTACGGGACGCGCCGCTTGACTTTTTCTGGTCGCGTAATAGAGTCACACCCCAAGTGTTGAATCTGCCAAAAGAGATGCAGTCGCATCATTATCCGATCCTCTATCAGGTGGAGGAGAGGCACTGGTGGTATGTAGGTCGACGGCGGATCATTCGGAGCCTGGTTCAGAGAATTTGCCCGACGCTGAACAATGCGAATCCGAGAATTCTCGATGTCGGGTGTGGCACGGGTGCGAATCTCAAGATGCTGGCTGACTACGGGAGAGCAGAAGGCGTTGACATTTCTCAACAAGCCGTCGACTTCTGCCGCGAGCGTGGTTTGGAGTCGGTGAAGCTCGGAGCCGCGGAAGACCTGCCATACGAAAACGATTCTTTTGATCTCGTCACTGCACTCGACGTCGTCGAACATCTTGACGACGACGTTGCCGGACTGCGAGAGATGAGAAGAGTCTTACGTCCCGACGGACGTCTCCTGTTGTTTGTGCCGGCGTTTATGTTTCTTTGGGGTGTTCAGGATGATGTGAGTAATCATCGTCGCCGCTACACGTTGCCGAGCTTGTTGCGGGCGGTCGAAGCGGCGGGGTTTGCGGTCGAGTGGTCCAGCTACGCGAACATCAGCTTTTTTCTTCCCGTACTGGTCGTGCGTTCCGTGATGCGCTGGCTCGGTTTGCGTGCCGATACGGAGTACGGGATAAACATTTCGCTGATGAATGGACCATTTAGTCGCTTGTTCGCGGCTGAGCGTTTCATTCTCAACGGCGGGCGACTCCCGTTTGGTGTCTCAGTAGTCTGTATCGCGCGCCGCGTGTAGCTTTGCCCCACGTTTAGGAGTTTCACGCAAAGGCGCTAAGGGAAGACGCAAAGATGCCAAGAAAATCCGCTTTGCGCCTTTGCGTGAAACTATTTACTCAACGGCGGAGCTTGGAAGTGAACCGGCTTTCGCTTTTTGCCTGGATGAGAATCTGTACCGCAGGAGATTAGAGGTAAACTCGAGGATCGCTCTCGGTTTTACGAACGAACCTCTGTTGTCGTTGCTCTTGAAGTGGACCGGAGTTTCACCAACCTTGAGCCCGAGTTCACGGGCCCGGATCACGATCTCCGCATCGGCAAACCAATCGTCCGATTCGAGGTGCAGCAGTTCGTACTTATCGCGCCGAATTATTTTAGGTTTGGAGTTGATGTCGCGGACTTTGAATCCGAAAAGCAAGCTGAAGATTGAGTTGTACACCGCGGAGATGAAGCGTCGATACAGACCGTCGTCACGTATGACGCGGTATGTTTTTGTTAAATCCAGATCCTCCAGTTCACATTTCAGCAGACATGCGATTATCGACTCCGGGGGAAACTGCCCGTCACCATCGATGACTCCGATGTACGTACCGCGAGCGGCGTCCAGACCCATGCGCATGTCCCATCCCATCATTCCCTGTTTGGGACGAATAACGGTGCGGATGTTCTCGGAACTTTCGGCGAGTTTTGTAACTACTTCGGGCGTTTCGTCGTCGCTTCCTTCGATATAATTTCCGACGAGCACGAGTTCCCAGGAAAAATTGCAGCGCGACAACGTTCGCTGCAAACGTTCAACGAATGGAATAATGTTTTGACCGCTGCGGTAACAAAGTACTACGAGTGAAAAATGGGGATCGCTCACGCGGCGATGTTATTACGTATTCCAATCTGACTGCAAATCATGCAAATCCTTGTTACCGGTGCTTCGTCGCCTCTCGCCGTTGGCGTGCTGCGTCAACTGCTTTTGAATCGCGACCTGGAATTTTGGTGCAGCCGTCACCGAAAAGACATTCCGATTGCGGATCCGAGAGTGCACGTGATCGATTTGGATCTCGAGGCGGACGTGAGCGAAGCTCTATCACGTGCGCAGTTTGATATGGTCATTCACTGTGCCGGCGTGACTCACGCATCCGATGAAAAGCAGTACTGGAAAGTCAATCTCGAAGGAACAGTTCGACTCGCTGAGGCAGCGCACGCGAATGGTTGTGGCCGTTTCGTCTACATCAGTACGCGTTGTGCGACACATGGCAGTGGGGCGTATGGCGAGTCGAAACTCGCGGCCGAGCAGGAACTTCAGAAGTTGGAGTGGGAGAGTTTACTGATCATTCGTCCGGCCGAAATCTATGGAGTTGGAAGCAACGAGGGGATTGATCGGATGTTGGCTGTTGCGCGTAGATCGCGAATCGTTCCGGCGTTGTTTGGCCACTCGAATTTGTCGTTCGCTCCGATGCACGTTGACGACTTCAGCAAGCTCGCGGCCGAACTGATTCAACAACACGACAGCGGCGTCAGAATCGAAACCGTGTGCGGCCCTGAGGATCTGAGCGGAATGGAACTGGCGTTCCGTATCGGCAAGCGTTATCGCGCTGTTCCGTTACCAATGTGGTGGCCGGCGGTTGCCTTTGGTCTCAAGGCGTTGCACAAGATCGGGTTTGAAGTCGTCAAGCCGGATCAGTTGACACGTTTGATCGGTGAGAAGACTGGAACTGCTGAGATCACTCGTGACGGGCTAAGGCGTTTCCCGGCTAATTGAAATGATCTCTGCGGCCCTCTGCGCTCTCTGTGTGAAAAGCATTTTCACGCAAAGTACGCAGAGGAACGCCGAGAGACTTGAGGTTTAACTGGCGCTCGCGGCCGCTTGAGAGGACAGGATTTTGATAATCGCGTTAGCCGTCTGGTAGTTCGGGTCGTCGTTGATGTTGAACTCCATCATGCCGCCTTTGTTTCCAGTGGCCGGTTCCCACGATGCCAGTGCCTCGCTTTCCGATAACGGCGTTTGAAACGGATCGCCACCAACGCCGAACATGAGATTCTGGCTGCCGACGATCGCGGCGTACTGTTTGAATTGATCGATCATCGTGGGCTCGTCCCAGAAGTATCCCATCATCATCACATAGTTGAACAACTTCGCACAGGGCTTTAGCACCGTCTGATCACCGCCAAGTTGGTAACCCACATAGCTCATGGTGAGCCCTGTATTTGCGGCGGGGCCAAAGTACTTGCTCAAGGCCTGCACGACCGTGACGAAATTTTGGTTTGGAGGAGTCGAACCGTTGGGGCCTTGTTCCGGATCGATGTCGATCCCGTCGAGTCCCCAACCCTTCACCAGGTTATAAACATTCTGCGCGAACGTGTCCGGATCGGGGATGGTGTTCCAGATGAGTGAGTTATTGGGAGGAATAATGGAGACACACACTTTCACTCCGTTGGCCTGAGCTGCCTTTGACTGCGTAAGGATCGTGTTCCAGCTCGTTCCGTTCGAAGTGATGTAGTTGTAATCCAGAGTGGTGCCGTTTGGTGAGGTGGTAAGGTTGAGTAGAAACAGGTTAACGACGTCGATTCCCTTGGGAAGCGACTGAATGGCTGGAGGATTTGAATGGTATCCGAGCCAGTACACGACGAATTTTTCAGTTGATGTAGTAGTCATAAATATTCTCCTCTGGTGTTCGAGCAATTGAATTCGTAGCCTTCCCACTAAGAACGCGAGAACTAGCTGCGAAAACCACCATGACTACTAATTAAATGGTCCACAGCGGCATTGGATCGCTCGCCATTGACTCACGAGATCAATCAAAATATGATTCGCGCCGCTCTTCACCTTCGTCGTGTCCCTTAGCATCAAGAAAATTGAGCCGTCCAGTGTCTGAAGTTGGAACGGTGAAGGAGTATATGAGGAAATGAAGGAAGCAACCAAACGTTCGATTTTTCGTTGGATTCACATCGTGTTTGCCATTCCGATAGTTGGTTATATTTATAGTCCGTTTAAAGAACTTCCAAACTACGCGCCCGTTGTTCGGTTTGTCGCGATCCCTATGATTGGCTTTACGGGATTGTGGATGTGGAAAGGCCATGTTGTGCGACGACTTATTTCGAAAATCAGAACGAAATGAAATCGCCCGAGTGTCAAACAGCACGCCCGATCATCATGAGACAGGACGGACTCCACTGTACAGCACATCTTGGACCAACCAATGCGTCGCCAGGTGTGGTGAGGAAGTTGGGATTTGTTGCGTTTGCAAGTGACGGGACGCACTGTTAGTGATTGGAAACTGGGGCCGCCACTTAGGCGGCCTCATTCTGTGCTAGCTGGATTATGTCCACTCGTAAGTCTTCCCGTTGATCTTGTACCTGAGATTGTAATTCACTGAAAACCACGGCGTGTCGCCATGGTCGTCCTTATACTTGTCATAGCTGTCCGTAGTCATCCATTTGGTCAGCCAGTATGTTGTCTGTGGCCCTGCGTGAAAGAACGTTTCGCCGCTCTTCGGGTTGACCATCTCGAACTCAAGTTCCGTTTGCAGCTCAGGGTAAGGCCACCAAAGGTGCTCATCACCCAGGTCAGCAACGCGGGCTAGCATCCAATCGGCCATTTTTTGAGGCATGAATGGAATCGTGGACGGAGGCGGCTTGCCAGGGATTCTGTGGTAAATGCCAACTTCGGCGCCGATCCCGCCTGGGAAGTCATCCCTGCCCAGGAACTTTTGACACCAACCTATCCAGAGTTGAATCACGATAGGTTCGCCATTGATTGTCTCTTCAATGACCTCAGTGGAATAATCAGGCCACCAGATCGCAGAAAAGCATGGCAAGTTCCGACAAGCCTCTTTCCACTCCGGCGAGGTTTCATTGAAATCGAACCCATCTTCGACGTACCGCACTGTCGGGCTGAACATATTAAAGTCCTCCTTCCTTAGGTTTGGCACATCATACTCCAAATCTGACAATGTGCCGCTGTGGTAAATTTCTACAAAATAATATTGACTTTAATTTCGACTGGGAATAAGGTGCCGCCGGTTCCAAGGGTTGAGTTCTCACAAGTTCTTCGTAGCCTCCCACAGCCATGAATCTTCCTTGCCTTTACTCGTCTTACCCCATGTGTTCAGTATCAATCTGGCATTCAGAGGATTGTCTGTGGAGGAGCAGATCCACCAGGACGCATTGGTTTCTGAAAACTAAAATAGAATCGATACGCACTTCTGCGGTAAAAATCAGCAACTTTTGAGAAACTTATGATTCATATCAAACGCCCGCCCGCGCCACCCATTTTTCAAAGCGCCGAATGGCATAACGAACAGAAGCGCGCCACGGATTTTTTTTCTAAACAGGCTACCGCTGATCGACTGCAACATCATTACACATTCAGATTTCACAGGTTTCCAGAGGTTCGCAAGGCGCTCGAAGATCTGTTTCACGGCAAATGCGCATTTTGCGAGACGAACTATTCGGCGGTTTCGCCGATGGATATTGAGAATTTCCGTCCCAAGGGTGGCGCCATCGGAGTAGATGGAAAATTAAGTCCCTTCCACTACTGGTGGCTTGCTTCTGAGTGGTTCAACCTATATCCAGCGTGTCCCGAATGTAATCGATCGAAAGGTTCAAGATTTCCTGTTGATGGTCCACGAGCCCCACTACTCGCAACCGAAGAAGAGATTCGCAAGGAAAATGCTTTACTCTTGGATCCGTGTGTGGACTATCCGGAATACGATTTTATCTTCGATGCTATGGGGAGCATTGCGAGCAATTCATTGCGTGGTCGAAAGACCATCGATACTTATAACCTTAACCGTCCTGCCCTGGTGACAAGAAGGCGCACGCATGGAGAGCAGTTACTGGTTCAATGGCAACGCGTTACGTATCTCCTCAAGAAAAAAAGTATCGACAGCGCTGCCACTCTTAAAACTGAGATGAAAATATTAGAGGATTTCCGCGCACCTCACCGTGAGTTTATTGCAATGGCTAGATCCTGTTTGCAGCAATGGGCAATCGAATATTGCAAGCTTTATCCAAAGTTTATTTCAATGTTCGGTTCCCTCATAACACTGCGCACGGGTTTCATGCCGGAAGCGGACCTCGAAGCCAGACGAAAGAGCTTACAACCGTTGCTCAAGCCACCCGCTTCCAGAAAAACGAAATCTTCAACAATGGTCAAGCGGCAAATCTCAAAATCAGTAAAAGCGTTTGAAGCACACGAAGCAGCACAGGCCAGCTACTCGCTCTCCAAAACATCTGAACGAGAAAAGTTTTTCGCCAAGACACAATACATACAGAGCATCGAAATCAGAAACTTCAAAGTTATCAAACATCTGGAACTTAGTTTTACTGAAACCCTCGACGCGGGTTCGTGGCTGTTGATACTTGGCGAAAACGGGACAGGAAAGAGTTCGGTCCTAAACGCTGTGGCAATAGCGCTGATGGGCGATAAAGAGCGCAAGCGCTTGAGGCTAAACGACGGGCGTCACCTGACTACCTATCCGAGAAAAAAGGGTCAGGTCGTAAAAGGGTTTATCAAGGTCCAATTAACAGGAGGTGGTGAGGCAATCAAGCTCGAATTCCGGAGCAACTCGAGAAAGATCGTAACCAATACTCCCGACCCAAAAGTATTACTCCTTGGCTATAGCGCAACCCGATTGCTACCACATGAAGGAGCCCTTTTAACGAAGGGCTCGGAATTCTCCAAAACAGATAACCTGTTCAATCCCTCTCTGGCGCTGACGGAATCATCCGCTTGGCTTCACACATTGCGAAGGCAATCCTTCGATGAGGTTGTGGCCTCGTTAAAGCGCCTGATGCTGCTGAAGCCTCGTGATCGTTTCCTGAAGGTCACCAGGCGCCGAATTCAGGTAAAGGCTTTCGGGGGCGCCATAGTTTACCTTGAAGATCTGAGCGCGGGTTATCAGTCAGTGGTTGCACTTTCGACTGACATCATGAGTGTTCTGCTTAACGTTTGGGACGGTGTGCAAGTCGCCGAGGGAATCGTACTCATTGATGAGATTGATGCGCACCTTCATCCTCGCTGGAAGATGCAGATTGTAGAACGCCTGCGTGAGACATTTCCTCGCGTCCAGTTCCTGGTGACAAGCCACGAACCGCTAACGCTCCGGGGGTTAAACCAACATGAAGTTGCAGTGATGACGCGCGAGAAAGGCGGTCGAGTGATAACGATCACTAATGACCTACCAAATCCGAAAGCACTGCGCGTGGATCAACTTCTCACCTCCGAGTACTTCGGACTGAGCTGCACCCTTTCGCCCGAATTGGAGATGGAGTTCAACGAATATTACTCGCTACTCGCAATGAGGAAACGCTCCGAAAAGCAGGAAGCGCGACTGAAGGACTTAAAATACAACCTCGAAGCACTGCGCCTGATGGGCGACACTCCACGAGAACGCATGATGTATGAAACGATCGATAAGTTCCTGGCGCAAAAGGAAAAGCAGACACCCAAAATCGAGGAGTTGGAGAGAGAAACACGCGAGACCCTGTTGCAGCTATGGCAGGAGGTGTCTCAGTCATGATTAAGCTGACCCGGCCACCTGGACCACAACAACTTTTGGATCCTCCCGCAGACGACGTTACTTTAGAGCGAGATGCAGCAACTAAGTACTACGCGGCAAAGGTCAGACCCAGAAAACCATTTGGGTTCAAAATTTATAAGAACGACTACATAAAAACTGCCATCGAACTGGTCTTCAACAAAAAGTGCGCTTACTGCGAGACTCTCTACATTGTTGCCGTCCCTGTAGATGTGGAGCATTTTCGGCCTAAAGGTGCCGTTAAGGTAGAGAAAGAGAAAAAGCTCGGTTACTACTGGTTGGCTAGTGAGTGGACCAATCTACTCCCCTCGTGTATTCGTTGTAACAGACCCAACACCTACCTGATGGAGAACAACAAGAAAGAGACGATGGGGAAGGCGGACTTCTTTCCGCTTGAGGATGAAGCGCAGCGCGCGACCAAGCCCGGCGACGAGCAGAATGAAAAACCTCTGCTGCTGAATCCCTTTGACGATGATCCGGCAGAACATCTGGAGTTCGATATCAATGGTGTGGTCCGTCCTGCCCTGGACAGTAACAAAAAAGAGAGTCGGAAAGGTGAGACCTCAATAAAGATTTATGCTCTTTGTCGTCCGGACCTGGTGCAGCGCCGTGCTGAACGTGCACAAACTATTCGGGCACGCATCGAGCAAGTGAAGTTCCTCGCCGGAAAGGCAAGGCAATATCCCAGTGATAAGGATTTCAAGGATGCACTACGTAAGGAATATGAGGAACTGCTGAGCTACCTAAAGCCTGATAAAGAATATCTGGGAATGGTTCGACAGATTACCGACGACTTTTTTAAATCAATCGCGAATACATTAACCACGAATCTATAAAGCTTTTCACCACGAGCATACGCTCCAGCAACATTGGCGGTCGATCAGCGTCCTGCGACGAAGTAACCATCCAGCTCCCATAGTCGAACAAGGACGCGCGAGGCTGTAGGGGTCGTCTGATCGTTGAAAAAGGTGGTAACGGATAAAGCTCAAACAACGCTTGTTCGAACTCAACATGGAAGAATCAAACTCTCACCACGACGTTTCGCCAACCACTCCGGCCTTCAGCCACTTCTTTATCAACCGCAGAAACGGTTCATCATCAATCCGCTACGCCAACATGCGCATCAACCACTCGTGACCACAAATCCAGCGCGTAGTGCAGGTACACGTTGGCCAACACCGGAGAGATGATGCCACCCTGTGGTGTACCACTTTCCGGCCTCAGCACTTTCCCATCCGTGTCCAGCACCGCTGTCGGGTAACTGGCAGTCCTACCGCGATCAACTTGTTTTTTGCGCCGACCACTTGAAATGGTCCGTTTCTTCCAATCGTTGCGGCAAGCGCTTTTAGGCGCCACCGGCAGCTAAAGGTTCGCAGCCAGTTAAAGTTGCTTTACTACCCTCACCTGTAAATTATGACAGTAGCAGCAGCGATTCCCGAACAAAAGAATAGTGTCATCGTGTGGCGCGGTATTCAGTTCCAGTTCGGTAGAGACAGGCTGAATGTCGAACCGCATTCTCTCGCGACGACGTCAAAGATACGTTACGAGAATTTAGGCTCTGGGACTGATTATTGTCAGGAGCTGAAAACGAGAAAGTTAAGCCTACGCTACTCGAAACAGCGAAGGGGAGCAGTGGCGATTACCTCAACCGGATGGGCCGGAGTGCGAGAAGGCGGCCCATCCTCAACTACTCTGACTAGGAAGGAATAAAGCAATGGACGAATTCTCACTTTCACAAAGAATGACCGCGGAATTTTTGGGCACGCTCTGGCTGGTTCTCGGTGGTTGCGGAAGCGCTGTACTAGCTGCAGCCTTTCCCGAAGTTGGTATTGGACTGCTTGGGGTTTCGTTCGCCTTTGGTCTCTCGGTGCTGACCATGGCCTATGCGGTGGGCCACGTCTCTGGAGGACATTTCAATCCAGCAGTAACGGTCGGTCTATGCACTGCGCGTCGCTTCCTGGCCAGGGACGTCGTTCCGTATGTGTTGGCGCAGCTTGCTGGAGCGATTACCGGCGCAGCAATTCTGTTCGCTATTGCCAGTGGCAAAGTTGGATTCGATGCGAGTGCCGGCTTTGCTGCGAATGGCTACGCCAGCCATTCCCCGGGCGGCTACTCCTTAATGGCGGCAGTAGTCGCAGAATTAGTGATGACGTTCTTCTTCCTGATAGTGATTCTCGGCGCCACCAACAAGCGAGCGCCACAGCCGTTGGCGGGCGTGGCAATCGGATTGGCTTTGACGTTAATTCATCTGGTAACAATTCCGGTTACGAACACGTCAGTCAATCCAGCTCGCAGCACAGGTCCGGCGATCTTTGCCGGTGGATGGGCAATTAGACAACTATGGCTATTCTGGTTGGCGCCGATAGTGGGCGCTGCGCTGGCTGGAGTTGCTTATCGGTTTCTCGCTGAAGAACGACTGGTGACGGAGCCAGGGTTGGCACAGACCGTGACACCTTGATTAAAGAACATTGAATACGAAACTCCGGTGCAACCTTCAAAGCTCGGAACTATGACAACACCCCGGAAGGGTCAGCGATGAATCGATAGATGACGCCCATGGTTCCCTGGCCCAACTATGTGTATCTTGATCTGGATAAATCGGGAAGCGGTGGTAGCCTTCGTTCGTGTTCATGGCGAGTCCTCTCCAAGTGGTTGTTCGGCGACGGTTTCAGCGGAATTCTGATCCCATAGCAACCTATCAGAGACTACCAGAGTGCCTGCGAGAAGATCGCCGATTCGTTGCTTTCGCTTGCTTGCGATAATCATCAAACCCGCGGGCAGACCGCCGAGCAATAATGGATTGACTTCAATAATACGTAAGGTACTTCTAATCAACGCAGCTTTCCAACCACAACGAGTGCCATCAAGCTTACGAACTACCAGTCCTTGAAAGAACTTGCCGACCGTACGGGACCAGAGTCCCTCAAGCACGACAAAATATGCTAGATAAACTACGAAGAAGAAAATTGCCTTCACTATCGGCAAGCTCTCGGGCGTTAATGCAACCACTAATAACATTAACCCGAACGCCATGAGGTGATCTACAAAGACTGCGATTAGTCGTGCCTTGGATGCATCACCAATTATCATCATGAATCTCCACAGCGTCTGAGGCTACGGGTCACCGGCAGAAATGGTCTGGCGTGCGTCCCTCACGGTCATTTACTTCGAAAATCTCATGAAACGAAACCAGCCCCTCCCAGCATGAAAAATAGAGGTTTCACTAACGAACCTCGTAATGCACGCTCCAGGGAGAGAAATGCAGTTAATCATTAGCTAGCGAGTTGCGGGCTGGACTTTTCCTTACCCGACCGGCCCTTCGACACCGCTGCCAAGAGGAGAGACTCTAATGCAACAAAGCCTTCAGATAGTCCTAAGTATTCTTCTGCTGTTATGCTGCGGATCGCACCTAGATAGTTCCCGAACTTCGACTGACATAATCACAGTCCAATCCCGCACCCAGACTAATATCTATACGCTGTACATGTCGACCAGCGGGAACGATAGTAACAATGGCTTGTCGCCGGGGACAGCAGTCAAGACGCTTGGAGCCATTCAGAAGATCCTGCGCGACACACGGCCTACCGGACTCTTTGAGGATGTCGAGGTTCGCATTGGGTACGGGACTTATTTCGGGCAGACGGTGGACTGGGATTACTACTCTCCTGACCACACTATCACCTTCATGCCTGTTGATTATGCATATTCCGGGTCTCTCAATCGGCCCGTATTTAATGGAAACTTCGCTGTAGATTGGTTCTTCGACCTGCACGCGGAGGACGGTCGGCCCACCAATATCCGCTTTCATTATCTTCGAATTGAGAAGTACGTTACCGGAGGGCTCAGGTTTCGAGGTAATCGCGATGACTTCTCGAAATGGAACGGACACAACCAGGTCTATGGTTGCTACTTCTACCGCATAGGGAATAAGGGAACCCGTATCCCATACTACGGCTTTGCTGCCGTCGACCTTGTCAATTCCGATCAGAACGCCATCGACAACTCACACTTCGTTTACATCCGGAATAACTCGCCAAACGAAAGCCACATTCATGCCCTATATGTGGCACACAACAGTAGCGACAACCGGGCCAGGCGCAACCGTTATTACAAGATCAACGGCGACCCGATTAAGGTCCGGGACTATAGCAACTTTAACTATTTCGACGGTGACGGCACTGATGACTTCGCGCTGACGGGCAAGACGGCCTTCTATCAGGACTGGTATTGCATGGACGAGAGCCTTTCCACCGGCTGCCCGAAGACCACTAACGGAACGTGTACCAAACGCGGGGAATGTCCGTCATATGAAAACCGCTTTCGGTTCAACAAGCTCGAATGCGGGCATAGCGGCAATGATCTTCCGGTCTTCAGGTATTTCCCTGCGAATTCCGCGTGTAATCCTGCCGGGTGTCCGCCGCCGCCGGGGGCACGACTTCACACCGCTAAAAATATCAAGAGGTGCCCGTGAAACGAGCCGGCATGCGTCCTATCCGGCTCCCCACCGTCGCAATTTCTTATCGGCGGTCGAGGTGTCAGGCTCGTGTCCAGAACTTGGCAAGCATGATTAGAATCGAGTATATGTTCGTAATCTCTGGAGCGTGGAATACTTGCGACGTTCTGTTTGAGCCTCACCAAAAGACGCTCCGGATCGGTAACCATTCAACATGGATCTACTCGAGCGCGAGGACTTTTTCCAGCAGTTGCAAGACATACTCGTTGAAGTGATAAATGGGCACGGGCGAGTTGCGCTCGTAAGTGGTGAGGCGGGCATAGGTAAGACTTCGCTGGTCGAGCAATTCGCCGCAACAGCAAAGAACACGTGTCGCGTTTTGTGGGGTGGGTGCGACGCCTTGTTTACACCCCGCCCGCTCGGACCACTGCACGACATCGCCTTACAAATTCGTGGCGACCTGCTTACTTTGCTGGACCAGGAAGCATCTCGTGCCACCATCTTTTCCGCCGTTTTCGAAGAATTGCAAAGTCAGCCTCCAACCCTGCTCGTTTTCGAGGACGTCCACTGGGCTGACGAAGCTACGCTCGATCTGCTGAAGTTTCTTGGCCGCCGTATCAACAAACTGAATTCATTACTCGTCATCACCTATCGCGACGATGAGGTTCAAGCCGAACACCCGCTGCGACTTGTGCTCGGCGATCTGCCGCGTTCGTCCGTAAAGCGTGTTCGTCTGCCTCCACTTTCTGAGGACGCAGTCGACGAACTGGCAGCACGCGCGGGCAAACGAGTCGAAGATCTTTATGCCGTTACGGCCGGCAATCCTTTTTTCGTGACGGAAGCACTCGCCAGTCAGGATGCCGAAGCTCGATCGAATCTGGAAATGGCGAAGGGTGATAATGATCGGTGGTTACAGGCCGAGTTTGCGTTCTGGTTATGGCGCGCCGGCGCCACTCCAACGATCGAACAAGAGATCGCTGAACCGTATGCGCTGCAAATCGCGGGAGACTGGCGCGCTGCCGCTGATCGTTGGCAAGAACTCGGCTGTCCGTATGAAGCCGCAACCGCGCTTGGCGAAGGAGACGAAGAAGCGCAACTTGAAGCCCTCGCCATCTTCGAAAAGCTCGGCGCGAGTCCAGCGGCGGAAAGGCTCCGGCAGAAACTACGCACCACCGGTGTGCGCGGCATTCCGCGTGGTCCAAGGCCCAGCACCAGAGACAATCCGGCAGGACTAACGGCCCGCCAGATGAAAGTGCTCTCGTTGCTAAGCGACGGTTGCACCAACACCGAGATCGCTGAGCGGCTTTTCATTTCCAACAAAACTGTTGACCACCACGTTTCCGCCATTCTCGCGAAGCTCGATGCACAGAATCGGGCCGAAGCAGTTTCAGTAGCTCTCCAGTCCAACCTCATAAATCCAAAATAGGGAACTCCCGCTCCCAAAATAGGTAACACGCCCGATGCGCTCCCGTTGCTCATGCCACTACTCTGCCCGCGGCTTGAACATTGGCAAGACGAACGAGGAGTCATCATGCCGCGCTATTTGGTTGAACGAACTTTTTCGGAGGGTCTCAGGCTTTCCGGCGACGACGAAAGCGCCGCGATCTGCGGGGCGATCGTCCTGCGCAATAGTGAAGACAACGTGACGTGGATTCATTCCTACGTCAGTGACGATCGTCAAAAAAGCTTCTGTATCTACGATGCGCCTTCGCCCGAAGCGATCAGGCGCACCGCCGCGCTAAACAAACTACCCGTTGACCGCATTACGCGCGTTAACACTCTCGATCCGTATTTCCTTCATTAACCCAAAACAATCAAAGGAGCACCTTATGAGAGCCCGAAACTTAATCGCACTGCTTATCGCTGTAATTCTAAACCTCAGCGTAACACTAAACCCGCTCGCAACCGGCCATGTTATGGCCCAGACCGCGACAACAATACCGATGCTGGCTGGAATCACGCAGCCGGTTTCAACCGCGCCCGGAAATCAAACCAACCCGCACGTCGAGTGCAACCTCGTCTCGTACACCTACGACGATTTTGAAGGTAGCTCAACGATCAGATATCTCGATCTGGTCACAAATACGGAGCATGTCCTGCCCGGCGACACCCTCGATCGGCTTTCTGACACTGATGGACGGCGGATCGCATTCACCGAGTTAGGCGCAACTGGTGATCAGATCTTTCTCTACGATCTCACTTCACAGACCACCACGCAGATCCCCGGCTTATTGAATTCTGATCCTGCAATTGGCGGTAATCTGGTTGCGTTTGTACATCGTGGGGGAACAACTACGAGCACGTTCGAGATCAGCGTCTACGACCAAAACACCGGAACCGTAACGCAGCTCACGACAGACACCCTGATGGATCTGAATCCGTCTGTAAGTCCGGATGGGCACATCGTCGTCTGGGAGAAGTGCCAGCCCGACGGAACTGGTTGCGACATCTACTCCGCTACTCAAACCGGTCCAGGTGCGTTTACCACGCGTTTGCTCAGCGGTGAAGGCGAAGACCGGGGCGCGGACACGAATGGTCAGCTCGTCGTGTATGTATCCAACCAGAGCATAACCAAATTGCAGGACGCGCTCGCGGCCGGCAATGCTTCTAACACGTCAAGCGCCTGCGATTCGCTCACTGCTTTCATAAACGCCAGCTTCGCCCAGTCAGGCAAAAAGTTAACTCCCGGCCAGGTCCAGCAGCTGGTCCAATCCGCGACACAGATCAAAAGCGACCTCGGTTGCCAATAATAAAGGAGAATGAAAATGAAAAAGCTACTAGCAATCGTCACACTGTGCGCGCTGATGACGGTGGTCGCCGCGCAAAACGCAAAGCTAACGAGCAAAATGCTCTATCATAATGGTCCTGTTTTAACCGGAACTCAGAACATTTATCTAATCTGGGCCAGCAACTGTGGCTCTATGGGCGACGCTCAAACGATGACTCTCCTCGGGCAATTCCTGGTGTCGATCGGTAACTCACCGTATGCACAGATCAATTCCACTTACCCGGATGCCTCAGGTCAGCCGGCCGCCAGCGCTTTCATATACGGTGGTGATACTACTGACTCCTCCTATTCGCATGGCGTTGACCTCACGCCGGCAGATATCACGAGCATCATTTCTGACAAGGTCAACAATTTTCAGTTGCCGCAGGATTCACACGGCATCTACGTCATTGTCGGCTCGGCCGACATCGCCTCCACCGCAACCGGGTTCTGTTCCACGTCGGCGCCACCGTATCACGGACGCGGCATCGTTAATGGATCGCCGGTGAATTACATCTATCTTGGTAACCCTAATCGTTGTCCGACAGTTGCCGGACCGCAGTTCTCGCCATCTGGTCCAACACCAAACAACACCTATGCCGGCGACGTATTAGTCTCGAACCTTGCCCATGCGATAAATGGGATGGTGACGAATCCGCTCGGCAACGGCTGGTACGATCGTTACGGTTACGAAAACGCCGACAAGTGTCAGGATGCTTTGGGCCGTCCGTCTTTCGGCCCAACTTACCTGACAGCGAACGGCGCGCGCGCGAACGTAAAGATGGGCGGCTTCGACTGGCTCATACAGCAGAATTGGGTAAACGACCGCAGGGCGCGTTGTGCTATGTCCCGATAAGATAAGAAAAGAAGGCCGCCGGAATAATTCCGCCGGCCTTCTTCAATCATGCCTCCCCACAGAAGGAGGCACACCAGCCATTGAGCCAGTGCTAGTTTCCGACCACGAAGAGATGACCCGCATTCTGTGTGTAGATCCTGCCGTCTCTCCCAATGGAAGCCGGCGTGTAGGCCGCGCCAACCGCAAGTTGCTGGAAGATCTTCTGTTTCAACGTCCCTCCCTGATTAATTGCATAGAGATTGCCGTCCTCGTTGTTGGCATAGGTAACGCCGTTGCTGTCGGTAGCCATAGCGTTGACGCACCATTCGAATCCGTTCGGATGATCATTAACGCACGTGACATTCCCATTGGCATCACGACTGCAACTAAGCGTGTTCATGTTCCTGAACTTCCACTCCACGCCCATAGCCGAATTGAGTTGCGTGATGAAGTATTCCTCCGGGTAGTTGGGATGCGTGGCTGTTCGATCTGACGGGCAGATCGCCTCGACGTCACAGTATGAACCGACGCTGTAGTGGTTGTCTTTGGTGACAATTGAGTAGGTTCCGTCGTGAGTGTATATACCCGGCGTGATATCCCAGCCGAACTCGTAGGCGCCCTGAAATTGTCCTGTTGAACTGAACTTCATCAGATGCCCCTGCGCCCAGTTGTAACGGGTATAGGTGCCGAAAACGACACTTCCGTCAGGTGCTACGGTCGGCGAGGACGACCCATCATCGAGAACACGCCCGGGTCCGGGCTCGTTGGTTCCCGGATCGACGCCGAGGTGCGCGCCCTCTCTGCAGCCGCCTGGTCCACCGATGGGCAGCAGCACTCCGCAGCCATCGTTCAGGCGATCACGCAATGAGGCGTTCCATTTCAGCGTGAGGTTTGGGTTGACCGCGATCAGGTAGTTGTATCGTGTCACAAAATGGCCACGGCTGACCGTGTAGATGGTGCCATCCGGCGCGATCGCCGGCGCGACGTTGATTCCTGGACGCTGGGAGCCGCACGGAGTTGTCGTAGTCACTGCGTCCGGGCTGGGTGGCCACGGAAGCTGGCTGTTGCTGAACCCGAGTTTGCATGGATCAGTTGCCGTCGGAGCATCGGGCGTCAGCGTCGCGAATCGCACTTTACTGGACGTTCCATTAGACGCGATCTTAACCAACCATGAGTCGACCACGTCGTTGTCCCACGGCTTGCCGGAGCTGAGTTTGATAGCGTTGTAATAGATGTTGCCGTTGCTATCCGCGCTGAGCGGACCAGCCACAAAGATGTTTTTGTCCTTCGTGGCGCCGAACGGGTTGATTGACGCGGCGAGGGTACCGTTTCTCGTGCTGAGCTTCTCGATTGTCCCCCCCGCTGCAGGTACGTAAATAAAATTACCCACCAACACTGGATGAAAGACCGGCTCCCAAAACGGACCATTGAAAGAAACGCGACTCGCAAAAGGAACAGGCTTCCAGTCGGATGTGAAACTCCACACCTCAACCAACTGACCGTGTTGCCAGGAGAGTCGCTTCTCCAACCAGTCCTGCGTTTCCCACGTCTCTACATGCGTGAAGTTTCCCGACTTGAACTCCATATACACATCGTTGCCGTCGACGATTGGCACCTGGTAATGGACGAGCAAGTCTTCACCGTTTTCGGCCATCTCCTCCGGGACGAACGGGTCGTACACGATGTCTTCAATGATCCGGTTTAGATTCTGTCCCCGCCAGGCGACCTCGCCGGTATGCTGCGGATCCCGACCCCACTGTGGCCAGTCTGGAGTACTCGCAGCGAAAATTACCACGAGACCCGCCGCACCCAAGACAGCGAGTACCGCGACGGTGAAAATCCTTGCGCACCTTTGTCCTGAACGTTTCATGATTAAGTCCTCCTCAGATAGTCGTCTAGTCGGGCAAGGGCTTTCCGCCTTTGCTCGGCCATTCGAGAGCATTGCCTTCCGATGGGGGTAAAAAGGGCGATTTACTGTCTGACTAGGTGTTCACGTCGAAGCGTAAGACTCAAATCAAATAAAGGCCATGAACGTCTTTTGCGGTGGTGCTCAATCGACAGAACACGTGTTAACGGGAGGGCGAGCTCTTGTCTACCTGCTTGAACTGGGCGGTTTTCGGTGAGGTCTGGTCTGGGCTTAAGTGAAACTTGTCTACAACCTTTGGAATGGGCGCACCCTACACCCGTCAGCCTGAAGTGTCAACAGAAATAGTGCGTCTGATTTTGCTAAAGGTCGGGCGGCATAATAAATAAGGGCCACCCAAGCGAGTGGCCCTTTTAACAATTTCGTGGCTCCGCAGGTAGGAGCGAGACGGCTCTCGAGAATATCGCAGCCTTTGGCAGATTTCTTAATTTTGCTAAAGATTCATGGATTCCTAGTTTTACATTGTTTGCACCATCTTCACTCTTAGCGCTCAGTTGTGCCTTAGTTGTGACAGGCATTTTCATGACGTATGTTGGTAAAATAGCGCGCGCGGCGATTGAACCCATCTTCGTGCCTTTTGATGCCCAAGTTCCTTACGATCAAACCAATAGTGTGAACGTCAATGATTAGATCGTTCTGGGCTTGTCCGCAGAGATTCAATAGACATAAATCACTACAATTCGTCGTGGGGAAGGCAGCCGTGATGGACCAGGACTTTACGGCAAACGGCGCGCGGATCCGCCGCGTCAGTGCTATGACTAATGAACACTTTTGGCCTGTAAGGGGAACCTTGCATAGACCGTTGGTGAATCTACGGGATAAACCGGCTTGCACGAAATCGTCTTCGTTTGTATCGGTTCTTGCACTAGAAGAGCAACATGTTTATGGCTCGCAGATTCCCTAGATACCTCGCCCTCCTCAGACCGCCTAGCGATCAGATCTGTTCATCAGAACCCTTCTAAGATGTTCAATGCTTTTCCTGTTTATTCGCTTGTTCTTGTGTAAAACATTTAGATACTTTCTCCCCGAGAGTTCTAGTGGCACGTGCAATTGATCGGCTTCATCCAGCAACACGGGAATTATGAAGTACGATTTTCTTTGCTCCTCTTCTTTGGCTAGAGACAACTCCGCCCTCGGATAGAATTTGTCAGTTATATCAGGAGAGACAAAGAACAAGAGCCCTTGCGATTCTTTAATACCTTGTTCAATCTTCAGGTTTATATTGTCGCCAAGCTCGATTTCATGTTCATCGAACCAGAACTGTATTTTCTCGTTGCTCAGATTTGCTAATATTTTTTTGGTTATTGTTTTATATTTCCCGCTATAGGATACAAATACTTTGATTTCCCGGTTTTTTTCTAAAGAGACCTCTCGATACTCTAAATACTCCTTTGTAGGCTGCATGTCCTTCAAGTATCGGAACACATTCTTAAACTGGTTATACATTTGGTAAGTAATGTGCGAATAAACCTCGACACAGTCGCTTACTGTCGGAGAGTCGGAAACAAGCCCACCGATTTCAAAATACACTTCATCGGGATCCCAAAAGTCAATCACCATATATTTTTCAGCTTGTCGCTTTTCCTCTTCGACCATCTCATGTGAACTCTTGTCGGATGTTACCCAATTGGCCCAAATCAGCTTTTCGTCACAAAAAGGTTTAAGACTCTCACGTACTATTTCCAAAAGAAACGAATAGGCCGCATCAAGTATTCCATCGTTCAAGTAATCAATTTGATCGGGCTGAGGAAACCGCCACAAGAAATGTAAAACCGGCGGCCGGTCTCGTCTGTATCCGTGGACGGTTACCTTTGGCGTCAAGTCATAGGGCCAATTTTGAATTAAGATCTCCTTAATCGAAAAAATATCTCTTTCGTTAGCATCTTGATAAACCAAAGCATCTGCAAGAGCCCGACGTGCTACTCGTACGAGCCCTAATTCTGGATCTTCTAAACCTATTTCAAACTGCAACTTTGACTTAACTGCAGCGAGCAGCTCTTGATCGTTGTCCACAATCGACTCCGGGTTGACGAAATTATTGAGCAACAAGGATGACGGGCTTGCCAATTCCGCGACCAAATCTACAGTCAACACATTTATCTCACCGCAGAAACAGATCTTTGCCACGGTCCAACCAACAAACCAAGCTTTGCCTGGGTCTACTGAAGATATTTCTCCTCCGCCGTTTGAAGGAGAATTCGAAGATCAAGATGCCATCCTTGGATCCCATTCAAATCGAAGAGACACTTTTGCTTAGGTTAACACGGGCCGCGGCACACATCGCTGTTGTTGTCTACACCGTAATAACTCACGGCGCTTCTAGTTGGAGCTATTTATGCGATTTCGTCGCTGTTGATAAACCTTGTGCCCTGTCTAAGTAGACCGCGGAGGACCAAAGTCATAGCTTCGTTAACATGAACGGTCGAGGCCAAGGTAGTATTCTCTTCTGCCGATAACCCATTGTTCAGATTCTCATAAGTGAAGTTAGCAAAGTAATTCCGAGATACCCAAACCCGGGCTGATATTCTTGGAGCCAATCCCATTTCCTCAGTAATGTCGCGAGCGCAGCCACCGAAACCACCGAGGAGAAATAGAGGTTGATGGGCTCGTATTGCTGCAAGCGCCTCTTCTGCAATGCCAGGCATTTGACCCTTAAAGCCATCGATTTTTCCACCCAAAGAAACTCGCGCACTACTAGCCATAGTCATCACGTTTCTCATCGCCGTTAAACCGTCTGCCCATTCATCCTCAGTGGCTTGACGCGGAGTTACCTGCGCACGGTCCTCAGGAGACATGACTGACCCATCCAAGGTTAAGTAGATCACTTCAGCTACACCTCGCAGCGATTCAGATAAATCAAGCAACTCGTGAGCTTTGAGATTGATATGGACCGGCCATGCAAGAAAATTGGTTACACCGACGCGCTCATCACCCAAGTCAGCATCGCGCCGATAACGAGCAATGAGTTCAAAGAGGACCTCAGTGAAACCACCTGGGCGAAGATCACCTCCGTAGATTAAGCGCGCACCCATAGCTAAAAGATGTCGTGCAACTTCCGCCATGCAATCGATTAAGTGTTCTTCACCCAACCCGAGCACACGAAGGTCGGGACTGTCAGAGATAGATATCGCCACCGCATGTTTGCTGAGAGGCTCTTCGTACGTCATACAGTACTCTCGGCCAACCATTCCGTCATGCTGCGCAATCGAACGCCTGGTGTAATAACCTCAAACAGTCGCTGCTCTTCCGCCCCAATAGGAGGGTCTGGATACACAAGCGTTGCGCTAGTGAGACTCTTCAATGCAGCAAGGGAGATAAGCTCAGGCGGGCGCGGCAAGAATGTTACGTCTGAGCCAGCCTTTCCAGTTGCCAGTTCAGTTCGGCAGCGCCACAAAAAGTCCTTCAACACTTCGTCAAGAAGTCTTCGCACAATATGGTGAATTCTGTCCGCCCTATTCGGATCGATTCGAACGAGCGGTACGTTTCCCATATATGGGAAACTACGCTCGTCAATATCTGTGACGCAATTCGCAACCACCAACGGCACACTCCATTTTTTTGCCTCAATGATCTCGCGCCTGCACCATTCACGAGAAGAATACGAATCTGAATGAATTGCGACAACTGCACTCACCTTTACTTTTTCTAAGATTACCTTGTTAAACCGTAGGCCTGCGGGAATATCATGGACATCAAAGAAGCTCGCTAGATTGTCGCCTTCGCCTCGATAGAGGTAATCGCGAATGAGTTTAGCGATCCGCTCACCGTCAGGATCGTGCTTTGAATGACTGAGAAAGATAGCTACCTTGGTCAGGTATTGAAGTAAGGCGTCCTCGTCTTCAGTAGGATGCTTCAGCTGAGCCAGATAATGGCGCAACATACGACTAAATTGGTAGGTGAGACTGCCAATGAGTTGAAGTCGGCGTTCATCAGGCGCTACATCTGCCCACGTATGCCACCGGATTGCCTGCTCTGCTAGACCGAGCCTTAAACCCTCTCTTTGAATTGAGACAGGAAATACCCGTGCGGATAGACCGCTTGCTTCCGCCCGATTAGCAAGGTCATGTGCCCACGTTACCCATGCGGGATCAGCTAGCAAATGCTTGTCCAGCAAAAGAACAATTGCTGATGTCTCAGCGTCATTGAAATCGATATCTAGCGGCGTGTCCGAGGCTGGTGCGGGAGTTGAACGGTAGATGACACTCAGTCCGGCGCCACCCGCAACGTTCTCATAGAGGTCGCGTCTATAATGTTCGTACAAACATTTCGCTATTGCCTCGCCTTCCGCAAAGTCTGGATGCCAAGCTACATAGACGACGAGGAATGGCCGAGTTAAGAGCGCCATGTGGTGTTAGGCATTTCTAAGTCGTCGCTCACGTGAATTATTAATCAGTTTCTTGTCACGAACGTTTGCCTGTTCGATCAGTTGAGTGCACGTGACTACTCCCGCAGTTATGTTCTGCCAGTTTGTCCACACCGCATAGGCTGTTTTTATGTTGTCATATAATCGTCCGGGAACAGTTACTTTCTTGTCTGCCGACACGGATGCCGTTGGAAGTTGTACGCCAATTAAACCGTGTTCTTTTTCAAGCGTTGCCTTAATCTCCCAATCAACGTACTTTCGACCCCATGTATCCTTTCCCACTAAGACAATGGTACATGAACTGCCGGAAATATAGTTTTCGCGTATTCGGCGCATGACGTAATCAACGTCATCACTATCAACTTCCCGCTCTAACGAATTGTCAGTGATTCATCGTACGTGTCACAGAACGCTCTGGAAAAAGCATCGTAATAAGGCTGGTCGCTGGCGTGATGGTAACTTACGAAAACCTTACGCTTTACGCGTTGCTGGCTGGATGGAAACATAGGCTCCTCTTTTGGGATCGTACTCTCGTTTGAATGCTATCGAAGCACCTAAACAAACAAGAATGTTTGGACCCAACATCACGCCCTAGGATGCAGCCAAGAAAACCAAGTCTCGCGACGACTCGAAACCCCGATTTCAATAAACATGCTTTACTTCATTTTGGGGTAAGGCTCGGATTTCCTTTCGTTGGGACTGGCGAAGGCATCGGTGTTGGCCGCCTTGGGAACACGTCACTCATCCGAAATGGCGTAAGTGTCGGCGTTGGTCTCGGGAACACGTCACTCATCCGAAATGGTGAAGGTTGTGGCTTCGGCGAAACAAAAATACCTTGTACGCTTTCGAATATCCCCTTAGCCTTTTGGGGATAATTCCATAACACAACTACTATGATCACGACGGCAATAAATACAGCAGCTCTGAACAGACCAGCGACGGAATCGAATAAAACGCGTTCAACAGGCACGGTAGGAGCTGCCGGTTGTCGTGGTACGGCAGGCGGAACCTCTCTTTCTTTTGTTTGCCGTTGGCGAGCTTTCCGCGGCTCGTCAAATAGCTCCTCTATTCTCTTGATTACCTTGTAGACGTCAGCCTCCCAATTAAGATCGCCGACCTCCATGCCGTGTATCAGTGACAAAGCGTTCAAACTAGTGGGCAGCTCGTGAGCGCTTGGCATTTGCGCTCCGTGTACGAATACTGGCAAGATGTGAACGCCGCTTTTTAACGCCGTTTCGATCTCGAAAATAACCCAGTTCCTTTCATCTTTAGCACGGAACCAGCGGCTCTTCTCCTTCATCCTCAACAGCCATTGCGGGCTAATCATGACCAGAAGAACGTGACACCCTTCGACAGCGGCCTTAATTCTTCGCTCAAAATCTTCACCTCCTTCGATATTGCCCAGGTCCATGAAGACCTCGTCGCGACCAAAGCGTTCAATCAACTCTCTAGACAAACTACCAGCATATCCAGAGGTATCCTCGCGTCTGTAGCTAACGAAAATTCTGGCGGGAAGAGAGGACATGGTACAACTGAAAATTAACCAGTCGCTACTTTGTGAAAATAATACGTGAGACAAAACCTAGTGTAAATTCAATTTAGTCCCGGGACAAGGAAATATCCTATCAGCAGTTAATTAGGCCGAGACAGATGCCATTCAACCGGGAATTTACGAGAGTCGCAGATTGACTTCTAGCGTTTCTGTTGGGGCTACCGCATGTGGCAACAAGCCGTTGTTAATAGCTACCCATCGCTGTTCATAGTATTGCCTGCAATTGTCCTTTCACAACTTGGCATATCAGTTAGGCGCGACCAACTGCCACGATCTTCACAAACATCGGTCCGGTGACTACAGGCGTATTTGGCTCTGCGCTCGGATTATTTGATTGAGTCGGAATTCGAATGTGGGTTTGTCTTAACAAGGCTGATTCCACGTCGCCGTCGACGCCAGTAAAGTCTTATCTTCAACGGAGCAGTTGCAAGCCAGTGGGCGATACCCAGAAAGAGCCGCTCACCTCGAGCGGTGTAGATAACGGCGAAAATAAGGCCTCCGATGTGAAGCCCAAAGCTAGGATTCTCACCTGCCAAAAACGCAACCACGGATGCAAAGATAATGAAGTAGAGGAAATGAGTAGCTTGTATAGGCAATAGCCACATTATATTTAAGGTCGCCGTGTTATGTGTCCGGCAAAATACCAGCAAGATAGCGAATGTTGAGGCAGAAAAACCAAATGCCTGAACGTGCATGAAGGCCAATAACGAAGAGCATAACCACCAAGTAGAAATTGAAAACAAACTTGCACCAAAGAACAGTATAAAGAAGCTCAAACGTCCGAGAGTAGCGACTACCGGGTCTACACATTGATAGATGATCCACATTGCCCATACGTAGTGGAACGTGAAGTGTGGGTACTCGACAAGAGAAAACGTGAATACTTGCCACCACTTGAAAGTTTGCCAGTTTGGGGAGAGTGCCAGAACGGAAAGGTAATCAACCTTCATCCAGCGGTCGAATACAATCTGCGCTACATAAATGCCGCCGAGTACAACTAAGAACTTGGCTCGGAATGACCATCTGATTCTCATCTTTTTGGTTGTGAAATACAGACACGAAATCCGACATGATCATAGCCAATATCTGGAAACAATCCCATTCTCCGAGTAGATGGAAGCATCTCAGCTTGATCCTTCCAAGAGCCGCCCCTCGCTACCATTAATGGTTCGGTGTGCCAGCCTATTGGAGCCGTTCTGTCGGCGGCTGGATCATAACCTAGACAACGCGCTCTGTACGCATCTTCCCGATATCTGTCGAGGCACCACTCCCACACGTTGCCGCACTGGTCGCAGGTTCCAAATGGTCCCACACCCATATTTGCATAGCGGTGAACTTCTGTCGGTCGCCCTATCGAGTTACCGAAGTTACAGCGGTCGGAGTTCGGATCTTCTTTTCCCCACGGATATCGCCGTCCCTTTATCCCGCGTGCCGCAGCTTCCCACTGTATTTCAGTTGGAAGTGACACGCCAATGCGCTCACAGAATGCCATAGCATCACGCCAGTTCACATGAACAACTGGTGTACTCGCGTCTTCATCGGCAAAATCACAGGCGCGCCTCGTAGTCTCGGATGATCCCGTTGGTCTCATTATGTGCCAGTACTCTGAATTTTTAATCGGGTACTTGCCGAGCCAAAATCCGGAAAGTCGCACTATATGTCGCGGGTTTTCGTCCAACCCTAGGCCCCCTCCAATTATGTATTGCCCTGACGGCACAAAAACGAACACAATCCCAGCTGTTGGATGTGTCCACTCCGTACCAGCTTTCGCTTCGAATGGTGGCGTTGGCACACTTTCTTCATGAGATAGTTTCTCCGGATAAGACGCGATTTCGGGGCGAACATCTTGCCGACTTGCCTCTACGCGCTGTTGGGATAACTCCGGCATCCGATCGTGATTTGAGGCTGATGGATAGAAACCGAGTGTGAAAAGGGTTTGTGTAAGAGCATTCGCAACATCCTTCATCTCGGAAGTTGGCCCGACCGTAACTCCATGGAGTCGCCGCAGGCCATATGGCACCTCTTCGGGAGTGATGTCGCCATCAAGGTACACCGGAATGACTCGGTGTTGCGATTCACGGTTTCTGGCAAGTTGAATAGCCGATGCGATCTCCTCCCGTTGAAACCAAGAACTGTCCGTGTGTCTGGATATGAGAACGACGGTCACCAGCGATCGCTTCTGTGCGGCTGGTAACTTTTCATCCCATGCATCACCCAATAAGAGGCACTTTGCATCGAGAAAGACTCGATAATCGGCGTACAAGTGATTGTACAACGCCAGCGCCACAGGCTGATCGAGATGTGAGTACGCAATAAATAAATGCCAAGCGGGATCTTGTCGGGAGTCTCCGATCATGTGGTTTTCTAGCTACGTTCCACTGTCGTAGTCAAGTGTGAACGCGTCCTGTTTTGAATGAAAGTCAACGTCGGCATCGCGACTTTACTCCACCGCAAATCTACTATGTTCCGGTGATACTACCGAAACCCGAGGCCATCTTCGCACAAGTGGCCTTTTCTTGATTTATCAAGTAAGGAATTCTCCCTGCAACGGACACTCTTCGCAACTTTTTTGGAGCCAACAACCGAAGTGCTCAGGTTCTTCCGAACAGTTTCCGTGAAGCGCTTTAATCCAAAGGATCGCATCCTACGTTCTGCAAGGAATACCCCAATCCTAGTGTTATGTCTCTTAAGTCTCTTTACAATGCCGCTTTGAAAAACCCGCAGTCTTAAGGACGACCGCTAAACGCTTGGCATCCCCCCGACACTGCTGGAGGCATGAATTGTAAGTTGCAGTTCAGTATTGTGGTCGGCGTGTAGGTATGTATCGCTCTGAGGATCGGACAATCTATCTTGACTCTCTTTGTCAACAATTCAAATAATTCAAAGACCTGACTAGAGAGGTTTATCTGCGCAGCATTAACATTTTGAAATTAGGGGGATCGTTGAGATATGTCCTACCATGCGTTTATCTCCTATAGCCATGCTGCTGATGGAAAGCTTGCACCCGCTCTTCAATCGGGCTTGCAGAAATTAGCGAAACCATTTTACCGGCTGCGTGTCCTGCGTGTCTTTCGCGATGAAACCAGCTTGCAGCTCACCCCAAAACTCTGGCCATTGATTCATCAGGCTCTCTCACAGTCTGAACATTTTGTGTTGATGGCCTCACCTGGAGCGGCAGCTTCCAAATGGGTGCAGGATGAAATTGATGCATGGCTGATGCTGCACGAAAGTGTGCCCGATAACCTTCATATTGTCTTGACAGAAGGCGAGATCGCGTGGGATGACGCAATAGATGATTTCGATTGGACCAGAACCACGGCGCTACCTCAGAACCTGCGAAAGAAATACCAAGCTGAGCCGCTCTTCTTGGACTTCCGCTGGGCACGCGAGTCGGAGCTGCTCTCCGTACGCAATCCACAGTTTTTACGAGCGGTCGGAAAGTTGGCTTCGGCAATTCGCAATCAACCGCTTGACAGTCTTGTTGGTGAGGACGTGAAGCAGCATCGCGTCTTTAAAGTGGTTTCCGGCGTTGCCATCATGCTTCTTTCATTCTTGTTAGTCGCAGCAACGGGCGCAGCGTTTTATGCCAACGTACAAAGAAAGGAGGCGGAGAGGCAAACAGAAGAAGCAAATACACAGCGTCAAAGCGCGCTGGAGGCTGCGCAGAAAGAGAGAACAGCAGCAGAGAATGAGAAGGTTGCCAGGGCCAATGAAGTAGAACAGCGGAAGCGGGCCGAGAGCGCAAGCGAAAATGAAAAGAAGGCAAGACAACAGGCTGAAGTAAGACGCAGAGACGCAGAGTTGAAAAGTAAGATTGCGCTGGCTCGCCAAGTAGCAGCTCAAGCCCAACAAACAAGTAGCCAGTATGCTTACCTCCTCGAACGTAGTACGTTGCTTGCAGTGGAGTCTATGCGAAGGTATCCCACTCTGGACGCGCAGCAGGTACTTCAGCTAGGTATGACACTAATCCCGCCCTTAGTTACCACTCTTCGAGGTGATTCCGAAACGTCAGCTTCAATTTTGAGTCCAGATGCTAGATACCTGGCTTTAGTGAACCCGAGCGGCATCAACATCTATCTCCTGAATAGCCGTCAACAAATTCGGTTTTTTGAAACTCCTTACCCCAGGCAAGTCCATTTCAGCGCTGATGGCAAATACCTATCCGCAGTAGCTGATGACACCGTTATCATCAGGGACCTAATGAGCAATGAAGAGGTCGCACGCCTAAAATGCGGGAGTCGAGTAACTGTAGCTCTCATGAGCCCGGACAACAGGTATATTGCGGCAGGGCGTGAAGATGGAATAACACGTGTCTTTGAGATTTCCAGTCAACGCGAAGTCGCCCGTGTGGAACATAGTGGCAGAGTGACGGCGGTAGGTTTTAGTCCGGACGGTAAGTATCTTGCATCGGCGGTTAGTGATGGATGGCATGCAGAAGGCATAGGCGAAATTGAAATACGGCAAGTAGAGACTCGCCAGGCGGTAACGCATATCAAGACCGAAGGCAGAATCGACGCAATGACCTTCACTTCAGATGGTGAGTACTTGCTTACAGCAAGGGCTGAAGTGTTTCACGCGCCCAGAGACTATAGTGGCACGATATTGGGCCACACCGTTCAGAGGTGGGATCCCAGTACTGGGTCGAACGTGGCGGAGAAGCGCTATACCGATAGCTACCTGATGACCTTCAGCCCGAATGGCCGGTTCATAGCCGTCGCAATGAAAGATCGAACGTTCAGGGTGTTTAGTGCCTTCGGAGACGACGAGGTGGCTCGCTTAGAGAACGGTGCAACCGAAGTGGGGCTGTCCGATAATGGTGTGATCGCAATTTCATTTAGTGCAGACGCAAAATATGTTGCTGTCGTAAATGGGCGTGGAGTCACAAAGATGTACGACCTGCAAAACGAGAGAAAAACCCTCGGCAGCCAACATTCAGACTCGACTGCCTTCCACAATGGTCAAAGAATTATCGGCTCTAGTTCAGACAGGAAGTACCTGGCGATACAGGATTCCGACAATACGGTTCAGATTATTGAGGCAAGCAGCCAAAGGCAAATCGGACGCTATCACCATGAAAAACCTGTTACAGCCATTGCGTTTAGTGCGAACGGTCAATACTTAGCCACAGCAAGCTTGGATCATTCCACTCGCATCTGGAAGATAAACAATGGACGCGAACTTGCACGAAAGACACATGAGAATAAGATTAGACTGCTTGTCTTCAGTCCGGACGGAACATTGCTGGCGACTCAGATCGAACCCTACACAGCGGTAATATGGAGAGTTTCCGATGGCCGGGAAATAACGCGTTTAGTATGTGATCACGGCCCAGCGGCAATGGATCCCGGTATTAGCGCCATGACCTTCAGCCCCGATGGGAAATACATGGCTACAGTTGATACTTCGCATGCTCGCGTCTGGGATGTGACTCGTGGACAGGAAGTCGCACGTTTGCGCAATAATCAGTATAGCCATACGTTGGCATTCAGCCCGGATGCGCGAAGTCTTTTTATAAGCGGATCGGAAGGATCTCAACGTTGGGTTTGGCAAGCAGGTGACTTGATTCTAAGCGCATGTGGCCGCTTAACTCGAAATCTTACTTTAGCTGAATGGCGTCAGTATATAGGTGCGGAACAGTATCGCAAGACCTGTCCGAATCTGCCGTAGGTAATCAGCTCGCAATGTATTCGTCAGCGAATGGCAGCTGCCGGGGGAAGGTTGGTATCGTTCGAAAGATTTCTTCGAAAAGAGTGGAAGGCGACATCACGTTGCGAGGGCAATTCATAGGTTGTTTGCGTGCGGGTAATGCAAATCTGCCAAGACTTGTAATCCCGCAGGTGCGTTAAGAAAAGAGTGCTGAAGACTTGGACTAGTTCCTCAACCGCCGTCCAAAACGAGCAAATCTGGTTCAAGCAAGTTTTTTTGTTCGATGGTGCTATCGTTGGGCGTATCCGCTGCGGGTTCGCTTACGAGACTTGCTGAAAGTCTTTTGCGAGCTTTCGCCCCTAACTCCCTGAGCCTTTCTGAGCGGCTTACGAGATTCCCTTGTCCATGGCAAAGTTTCTTGTGTGCTTCATCATAGCTTCTTTGTGCGGCGCGCAGTTTATCTCCGAGTTCCTCAAGATCCTTTGTGAAACCGACAAACTTGTCATACAAAGCACCAGAACGTTGCGCGATCTCAATGGCATTTCTGCTTTGATACTCCTGTCGCCAAATCAATGCAATCGTGCGAAGCATTGCATGTAGAGTTGATGGCGTTACGATCACGATTCGCTTACGAAGCGCTTCATCGAAGATTGAGGAATCTAACTCGACGGCCATTGAGTACGCTGACTCAATCGGAACAAACATCATGACGAAATCGACGGAGTTGATCTGGAATCGATCTTGATATTCCTTCGTACTGAGTTGGTCAATGTGTCTCCTGAGACCTTGGATATGTCTTTTAGCGGTTTCGTCCCAATCAGAGCCCGATGGAAGTGTGCAACACTGTTCATAGGCTCTAAGATTTACCTTTGAGTCGATAATCAGATATCGGTCTTCAGGTAGATGAACAACTACGTCCGGTTGCATTCGCCTTCCGTCCACATCAGTTTCACACAGTTGGGCGTCATATTCTCGCCCCTTGACGAGGCCCGAAGACTCAAGCACGCGCTCCAAAATAAACTCTCCCCATGTCCCTTGCGTCTTCGTTTGTCCCTTGAGCGCATTTGTGAGATTAACCGCGTCTTGACTTATCTGAGTATTGAGCTGACGAAGACGCCTTATTTCGCTCTCAAGTGAGAAGCGTTGCTTTGATTCCTTGTCATAGGTGTCCTCCACCTTCTTTTCGAAATCTTTTATTTTGTCACTCAGCGGCTTCAGCAATGCGTCAAGGTTAGTTCTGTTTTGCTCTGTGAATCTCTTGGTGTTCGTTTCGAGGATACCACTAGCAAGATTCTTGAATTGAGCAGTGAACTCCTCACGTACGTCAATTAGAAGGGATAACTTTTCCTCAAAGTGTTTGTTTGCGGCTTCGAGTCGTGCGTCAGCAGTCTTTGTTGCGTTTTCAAGTTCCGCCTTCAAGCGTGCTTTTTCAGTTTTTAGTGATACAGCTTCCTCCTGGAACATAGCCATAGTCTCAGCCTGGGTCCGAATCATCTCCTCGAGTTCTGAAACACGCGTGTTTTTTTCTTCCGCTGCTGCCCGTCTCTCTTTCTCTGTCATAAGTTCGGCTTGGAGACTTCGATTCGACTTATCGAGATCAGTCGCGCGAACCAAAGTTTGCTCAAGCCGAAGCTCTACCGCCGCTAGTCGTTCTGTTAGTGCCGTGCGAGAAGATTCAAGTTGAGCGCTAGACTTCTGCTCAACCGATCGTATCCAGCCCTTAGAAAAGAGGAAGACTGTTCCGGCTCCCATAACAAGCCCAACAAAGGTGAAAGCCAACAATGTGAAGCCTTCCATAATCACTCGTTCGAAATTAGCTGCAGAACTTCGTTTTCAGTCCAAGAGGTGGTGGCCTCTTGCGCCGGTGCTCAATCCGGCTTAAATAAGCGGGCGATATGCTGAGCTGGCAGCGACCCAAAAGAATTCAAGGCAAATTATCCGCTGGTAGGATTACGGGCAATCGAGAATCTGCGGATTGTGTAGCTCGTCCGCAAATTCTGTGATGAAGGCCTCCGTCTGTTCTGTATTCTTAAATATGAATGCCGTATTGAAGTCAGTAGAGAACAGATTCGGAACGCCTGATACGTAACCTTGAAATGTCACTATTATTACTCCGGTCTCCGTTTCTCCACCTGTTGCATCAATCCGCCGTAGTCGTTCCATCATTGCCTGATTGATCGCCTCGGCATAGAGTTCGTCCGCATTGGGAATGTGACCGACTTCTAACAAGTGAACGTTGGTGCCAAGAATTGCCAGCAAAGCTAGTCCAGCTCCGTCAGTTCCTATTTCTGCATCATCTGGCACATCCATTAACCAATCGAGCAGTTCATGTTTCGTCGTTGGCATTCGTTGCCTCTCTTTCTTCTCGCGTAGAAGAGCAGACTCGAGTAAATACAAAAATCGCGGTCCAACTCACTTTCAGAATATGAAGCTGCAAGTTGGCCCGCGATCGTTTTCCAGACCTATTTGGCTTTGACCTTATCGATTAACGCGATCTCTTTAGTGAGCGCGTCACGAAAGCGGGTGAGAATGGCAATGAGCAAATTGATCTTAGCCAGAGATCGGCGGCGCTCGCGCTTAGTGCCCAAAAAGAATTCAATCTGGACTCTGCGCCGGCAGTCGGCAATGGTAAGCATGTTGTGTCCCCACCTGTATTCGCCCTCATTGGAGGATTCAACCTCGGCGAAGATATGCGACGTAAAGCCGGTAGAGACAGGCGAGAGGAATGAACGCTTGCGAAGAGAGAAAACATTTTTCATGTTAGCAACCTCGGAGGAAGTGATTACGTGAAACCTCCGTGTCTCTGGGCAAACCATTTGTAGTGTCGCGTCTATTGAGAGACAGGGAGGCTGGATACGCCAGGAACGCAGCGCGTGGCTTATCTGGTCCAATGCAGCAGCTTTGCCTTTATGGACCGGGGCCGGCGAAATCCTTTCTGCTAGTGGTAACGCCAGCCGAGTAGCCGACAGCTACTTCCTCCCCAGGTGCGGGAACTTGATCGATAATCAATCCGGGTTGAAGGGCCGAATCGTAACGTGTCGCTAATAGTCGAATCTTCAAATTAGCGGCATGAAGCTTCCTCTCGGCGTCTTCATAGCTCAGTCCTTTGATTACTGGCACCTTGGTTTGAGCTGGTCTAGACCGGCGCTCACGTTGGACGTCAATACTCAGGCCCAAAAGCGCAATTGCCGGTATAACGACGTACACAACCAGCGCCAGCGTCACAAGAAATCTGATAAGCAGTTTTTGTTTGCCTCGTAGGGTGTAACCAACGAGGACGCCAAGTAAAAATCTCATTACAGCGGTTCCTTTTGGAGATTCTTAGTAGTGAAATCACCTACTGGTATCCGCCTCTTTTTTCTTATTGGTTATGTTGGGGAAATGTCGGTTGAAGGAGAGCGGAATGGAGGTTAACTCACTGCAGTTTGCTCTAGTAGGCTATTCCTTACGATTTGAAACCCGCCTCGTTCCAAAATCGGTTTACTTCTTCGAGAGGTTCATTCTCGAGCGTGTTATACCATTCTGAAACCGTCAGCGCGCTTAGATTCATATTCGCGCGCACTGCGTCATCGATTCCTTTTGGTCCATTCCAAAAGAGAATTTTGGTTGAAACAGACAGTCCGTGCTTTCTGGAATCCCTGTGGCGTTGGACGATCAATCGGGCGAGCTGCCGACACACGGTAGGATTGATTCTGTGATCTGCGTCAAAAGCGATTAGTGCGTTATATGGTCGAGCTGTTTCGACGATCTCACTATGAGAGCAGCTCACTCCACTCGTAGCGATCACGCGGGCTTTTGGCCTAAACCGTACCAAGGTATCAGCCTTTAGAGCGCCTTCTGTGATAACTACTGTTTCGCCTGAGGAAAGCCTCTGGGGCGCAAAAGCAAAATGTATCGGTGTTCCGGAACTAGTACCACACCGCTCTAGCGGCGATGACAGCCAGCGGTATCTTTTTTCACCGGCAGAGAGATCGTTTGCGTGCAATCTTAGCTGACAGGCTTGGATAAGTCCGTTTCCATCCTTGTAGGGTATTACAAGAATCGGCATGAGATAGTTGCGAGACTTCCAGAGATGGACCAAGCCAGACGCCTCCTGCCAAAAACCCGGTATGGCGATCACTCCACCGGAATAGAGTTTTGCGTAATCGCTAAAGTGTTTTCGCACAAAGCTTCTTAAGACATTCCCGAGTGTTGCACGTTGACGTTTTGTCGGCGGCAGCGCGCCGTATTTGAGCGCGTGCTCTTCGAGGAGTCCTCGCGACAATAGACCACCGGGGCCAGTGAGAAGTTCCTCTCGGTAATTAGAAGCGGGAGAAATCCTCATTAATTCCCGAAACACAGCGTCTCTAATTTCCAACGGAGCCAAAGGAATTGATGCAGGGTTAGCGATAACCTCTTGTCGAGTTCCAATGAATGGAATCTCGCAATGAACATGTATGTTTCCACCATTGCGGGATGGTCCACGGGAGCCGGTGCTTACGCGCATGCAGATGGAAACGCGTTCGTCGGTTGAAAAGCCGCAGTAAGTGGGTTTGCCACAAATGCGGCATGGGCGTCTCTTGCTGACGCGCTTGAAACCGCCTGAAACAAACCGCGCTCGATTTGGAACACCTCCGCGCGAACTTATTGTTGCTTGCCTCATAGGGCATTAGGAATCGGTGTTGAGGTAATGTGGCTGGCTTGTTAGTCGCCATGGCTTGAGCCGTTTCCAACGTTGGCGAGAGTGGCCAATCTGTTGGAAACACTTGCGGCCAGGTCGATCGATTGGGGCATGAATTTCAGATACTTTTGAGTTTCCACTATCGAGGCGTGGCCAGCGTATTCCTTAATCCCATTTATTGGCACGCCAGCCATCGCAAGATTCGTTAAGCAGGTGTGACGTAGATCGTGGATGGTCCATCCGCCAGGTACTCTCTGCCCATAGCGAATTCCAACACTCTCAGACGCCTTTCCTAGAGCTTCGCGATACCAATGGTCAGGATGCGTGAGTACACGAGTGGTGCCACCTACGCCCGCCGACTTCTGACTCGTTACTAACGTCGCAGCAGCAGGAGCTTTGATGGTCCGCCATTTCTTGGTTTTTGAAGAATATAGTTTTACAGTTCCGAAACGAACATCGCATTCCTCCTTACGCATACGTCGTAGCTCCGCCATGCGACCGGCTGTTATCAGCGCTAGCTGGAAGAAGAATAGAGCCTCGACCCATTCAAGGTTCGTAGATAGGGCTTCCGAAATCTGTGCAATTTCTTCGTCGGAAAGAACGCGATCGCGTTCTTCTTCAACTTTCTTTGTAAGAGGACTGCGAGGTACTTGAAACGACTTTAGGTCCGGGAACATTCCAACTGCATGGTTCAAAGCCGCCTTGATAGTGTTAAGCCCTCTTCTAATGGAGGATTTTTTCAACGGTCTCCCATTCGCTTTACTACGCTCGGTTTCTGCAGCGACCCAAAAGACGAAATCATCTTTTGTGACTGAACTAACATGCCGGTCAGGCCCAATGAACTCACCCCACCGTTCAAGAGT